>BNJU01004435.1_pt1 | contig 119341 bp, 197 predicted proteins | sample 8539281 | NCBI WGS metagenome assembly BNJU01 (sample SAMD00202456, study PRJDB9452) | human saliva metagenome | isolation source: human saliva | place: Japan | reverse complement strand
GGCGGCAATCACTACTATCACCTCTAGACTGGCATACGGTAAATGGAATGCTGAAAACTTTCTCGAGCATGCATGACGTTAATATTATACGAACATGTAAAGGAAGAACTTTGGAAATAGAGTCCCACTGAGAGACCGGTTGCTTTCATATATATGTTAGCCCACCAGGAAGAACTTTCTGATGATAAATTGCATCGGACAGATTATGTACCGTGTCGGCTTATAAAAACAATTTGTCGAAAAAGAAGGTAGAGAGTACATAGACAGAAAGAATTACGGTAGATTTGATCACTTATTTGAATGCCTTTACAAAAGTCGATAACGATCAGTGCATGTCACTATTGGATGCAGAGAATCCACTTTAAAAGATGTGTGAAGTTTTGAACGAAGAGTGGAGAGTCTTTCATTATACAGAATTATGTCAGATAATGGGGGTGGTTAAGGTTCAACAAAGCTGAGGTTCATTCAGGATAGAAACCCTGGTGTTCCGGGAGCAATGTCACAAGGTCGCACCCGAAATGGAGGAAAGACATAACAAAAGAATGCGCGTGAACTGTGGATCGCTACTGTCGAACTATTAACGGGAAGACCACTAAGGAAATCTATACAGGAAAATGAGCTGTACTATAGGTGAATTTGACTTGGATCACTTTTGTCCCTAGTAGCTCTTATGTTTCTAATGATGAGTTATGTGAACTTACGCCTATGAATAGCCTCAAATTTTAGTAAGAACAACAGGCTGCCAGAAAGACGGTTTTTAAGCTGGCGTTTGTTGAATATAACTATTATTTATATAGTTTGATTTTCGATAACAAAATGACATGAACAAGCGCGCGTATTGAAATCATATTATGACAAGGAAAACCAGCATTTAAATGCTATATGGGCAGCAGTTGGTAAAGCTTTATGTAAAGTTAGGGTAATACTAAAGAGGTGTTTTGGTCAATATTTTAGAAGAGAACCTAGATTGGTATATGATTCCGCGCGGTTACAAGAATGAGGAATGTGGGTGATGTAGTTAATCTGACTATAGATTATTACAACATGCTGCGGAGTATTGCAAGAAGACGATAGATGACCTGGATGTGCCATATAGCGGACCATCCGTTTTGTTAGTTATTTCATCCCGAGATAGATTGTTGGACTTGTGGTAGTGGAAGCGATCTCCATATACTTCTTATCGCAAGGGATTTGATGTAGCATCAGCTGACGGGCGATGGAGACATGCAAGACAGCATATAGGCAAAAGAAAGTGTTGAACATCCGATCGGAGGATTTAGATTATAATAATTTCGAGTTCGATGCGACGAAGCAGGTGCATCGCTGCTACATACTGCAGTAGGGTAGGGATTGATTTTATAGTTGAGAAGATACTTTAGCACTAAGGAAAGATGGCGATTTTATACGTCAGCCTATGCAAATGTGCAGTGACAGGGATAGAACTTATGATGGCAGGTAGTTATTCGGATATGACAAAAAGAGTGATGTCACTGATTTGTTTAGTAAATTCGGGGTTAAGCATTGTATGGATCTGTGGATATAAGCTATCAGTTGAAACGAGATAATGAATGGCTAAATATTGTGATACAGATTAGTTTGTTTGAAACATGGATAACAAAGAGATTGAGAGGAACAATGTTTTAGAGACAGTAAATAGGGAAGAGAAGGCAGTAGAGCAAGGAGTGAATTCACTCGCGGTTTATGCAAAGGCAATACATGCTGGGAGCCTCTCAAGCGCAGATCCTGACTAACATGGTACTGGCTGGATTCTATTGTGATGCAAGATGGTGTCTTAACGAGAAGGGTTCGTTGCATAATCGTCACACGAGCGGTGCTATAGACCAGAGGTGGAGAAACGAATGAAGCAAACATTCCACCCAACATTGTTACTGCCAATGAGCAAGTCTGAAATTAAAGCGGAGTATATTTACATTTTGATAAAACTATCTTTCCAGAAAGTCTCTCTTGCCGCAAAGAGGGAGCAAAACGCCTTCCTGCTGATTAAGCGTGCTATAGATGATGACAAAGTATTCCACAAGATACTTTGGACGACTGGCAGGACTATTAGACGATGATCTAAAAGAACAGTATCTAGCGGTAAATTTTTGTATGCGTATCGCCTCGCCAAATGATAGAAATAAGATTAATAAGAGCAAAAGAAGCGGAAACTCGCTTCATCTGAAATAAGTGCGGATGTTAACGATCAACGAACTTTGGCTAGACTTTCAAGCCATTACAGATAGAACCGCCTGAAGAATTAGCTGATCACGAATTGCTTTATGTATCGCAGCTGTGTGCGGCATATTCAGATGACGCTGGTGAACAAATCACGAGAGAAGAGTTATGCGACCATCCTGAATACACAATCATTTTCAGCGTCAAAGGAAGGACCACTATCGAGCTGAGTCGGCTCGTCAAGCATCAAGGGATCCTTTTTCGGCCGAGGAAACGACCCGTTTGAAGATTTGAAAGAAGAAACTTTTTCTGTGTTAGAGGAGACTATTGAGGAGGTGGAATCTGAGCCGCCTTTTTAGGAAAGTGAAAAGGTGAGTTGATGCAGCTGGCAAAAGCTCCAGTGAACAGACGTTACTCAGCCCATATTCCTAGATGGATTGGTGCGAAGAGAAAAAGGAACCCATATGCTTGTAAATGAAGAAAGGATTAATGGTGGATGCTAATGCGACCAACTGTTTACTCCTGTCCGGGAGATGAGTTAAGAATGAGTTCTTGTTAAACCAGTTTACGGAGATGCTGCTTGTCGGAACAAATAGTTGCCTTTTGATTTTATATGTATATATGGTAAAGAGTTTTGAAATCGCAGAGAAAACCCTGCATGGAAATAGTCTCGTACAATTTGGCGAAATTGCAAGCAAAAGATATCTTGCACACTATGCACATAAAGTCAGGAGTTGTAGATGGGCTTATTGAGGCGATCTTAATGAGGGATATCGTTATTTCAAGCTAGCGTGTGGCATATGTTAATGCTCGAAAAGCAAGTAAGGAAAAGATATTCCGAGAATGCAAAGGCAGCAAAGAAGAAGTATTCAGAATATGACGAGAATGCTCTTATGAAAATCATCAGAAGTCGTAGTAAAGACTCCTGGGAAGGGAGAACTCAAATGTATTATGAAAGAATATGTATACTGGCAAGGAAGTAAAAGCCGGCATATATTGATTTTGGACAAAGGACTTAATATATTTTATGATCGTCCGACACAGGAAAAAGTTACATTGTTGATTCGATTCGCTATATGATGGGCGCTGGTAAGTGCAGAATAGATCCGGATACAAAATACGAGAGGATAAAGATAGATATCGAAAATGATGAAGGCTCAGTAGTATGGAGCGAGCTATAGAGAACGGAAATAAAGTAACGGTGCTGGGCTCTATGGGTGAATTTAAGCCTGGGGAATATGGGATTAATGGTAGATCAAAAAGAATATATCGATATTTGTCTATCTTATGGGCATGTAAGAGCCGGTTAGAATTCTTGGCACACAAGAGTTCGGCGATGTTGCTTTACGATTGGTACTTTTGACATACATGTTGGTTGTTGACGAGGAAAACAGTATCTCAGATTCGACAGTGTGATAATGACTAAGCTTGATGGATATAGTAAGACTACTGTCAGAGTGCACTTTTATATCTTATCACTGGCAAGAGTTTTTGGGATGGCGAAAAGCATCTGGCAAAGAAGGAGAGAGACACTCAGAAAAATGCACAAATAGCGTACATGACAGAATATCTGGCTGAAATAGTACGGATTACAATAAGAAAAAGCTGGTATTCGGAGTTGTCTAAAGAAGATCTACAAAAACGAATAGAGGTTATACTCGACTAAATTGACTCTGCGGAAAGTGATCTATCTTCAGCTATTGAAGAAAGCAGAGACCTTGCAATGAAGACTTTTCAAATAGATCAACAGATATCTGAATGTTCTATGAGTGCGGAAAGGTATGGTGTTCTAAGAAGTCAATATTCGTCCGATATTCAGCGCCTTACGTTTATTATTGAAGGGGAATTACATAAAGGTCGATTGCCTAAGATGGCAAGATGTCCATTTTGTGATGGAGAGATCAAGAAAGAAAGAAGAAGAATCTTGTGCTGAAGCTGCGGAAGGAAGAGGTAAAAGAGATTACTCCCAGATACAGGATTTGGAAGATGCAATGAGTGGATGCCGATTTGGAAGCGGCACAGTTAGCTAAGGAAAGAGACGAGCATAAAACACGAAAAGAATTGGAAGACAGAATTAATTCAGAGATGAAGCCCAAGCTATGACAGAACTAAGAGAAGCGCTTTCTAAGTACAGTCAGCGCGATAGAAGAACGCAAGGAAGACTCAGTTTCATGTAAAGTTCATGTCTGATGTGGGCGGAAGAATAAGAGGCTTGGAGGACACTGTAAAACAGAAAAGAGATGTATTGTATAGAAGAGGTTTTGAAAAGATAGAGTTTATTAAAGAATTTTGAGATGGTATTTAAGACAGTGCTTGAACAAACCAATTGCGGCGACATATCATCTGCGTTGTTCTCGTTCAGTGATTATGATGTGATCGTGAATAATAAACAGAAAGTATAGATACGGACAAGGTTATCGAGCTTTTTGAATACTGATATCCTGATAGCTCTTCAGGAGTATCTTAGACAATATGGCAAGCACCAACCAGGGATCCTGGCAATCGATTCGCCATCCTACACTGAAAGAAAGCCGGTTGAAGATGAGGCTACATGGAATGAAGTATGGTCTTTTCAAGTATTTGCTTGAGCATCAGAGGGACGATCAGCAGATGATCATAATAGAAAACGATTTGCCGGACATGGATAAATTAGATTATAGTAAGGCAAACGTGCAGTTATTTACAAAAGATCCAGGCGAAGGAAGGTATGGCCTTCTTAATGGAGTAACTTTCATCAGAATTTATATTAAGCCCTATGCAGTTGATGCATGGACTTTTTGATCAAAAAATGAGTAATTCACACCCCATTTTCACCCAAGTTTGAGCCAATTACATCTCTGTGTGCAGGGCATAATATGGATAGATTTTTGAGTGTTGTTCGAATAATAGCGAACAATAATCAAATCTGTAAGCAGAGGTGACGCAAAGCTGACAAGCCTAACCTCCAATCAATTTAATGGAGGTGCGAACATGTGCATTACAGAAGAAAAACTGGTGGAAGCCTACGGTAATTCAAATCCGCATGAACGCTTCCTACTGATCTACAAAAATTACAGCGTATTTCCTCAGTTGGTAGACTGCTACGAAACAGGGGTGTTTAACGGATCCTTTTTCGAAGTGGGAATACAACAGACGGAAGAAGAATGACGATGATCCGGCGTGAGGATCCAGACCAGTCATCGCAGCGATCCGACAGCTGCAAAAGCGATCGAGCATATCATGATCAGGGATGCCATCGAGGAGTGTAATTTCTCCGGGAATATCCTGAAGGAGACGGATACTCCGGAAAAGCACAAACATGATATTCTCACGATCCATATGATGAGACGAAATTTGAGTCTTGACTCACCTCGGCAGCTCCGACAAAGGAGCATGACATCTGTTACCTTTATCAATAAGGAACGTAAGATGCTGGAGATTGCAGGAGGACAGAGACCTGAGCTTATCAGACAGTGAAGAATCTGATCGGTGATATCAAGAAGTTATTGGAAAGCAGAACAGTCCCTTATTTCAGGGAAACATTATAAGGAGTGAATGACTATGGGATACAAGAGAAAAGAAACGGATAATATGGAGAACCTTCTTACGAACGGAAAGAAGAAGTTCGTAAAAGTATTATGAAGGAGCGGCGATGTTTTCCATGAGATTCATTCCTTCATGGATCTGGCTAAGGAGGCAAAGGCAGTTTACCGCATCAGACGGATCGTCTTGGTAAATACCGAGATCATCGAAGAGTATCTTGAAAACTTCAGAGATATGTAACGAAGAAGGACGTAACGAAAATTAGAGGAACGGCTCTCAAAAACATTAAATTTATGTGGGGCATAAACTATAATGTGCATATAGGTTTTGAAAAAGGAGCAGTTATGGCGAAAGTAGGACGTCCCCGTGCAGAGAATAAAGTATATTAAGGTAGGCTTCCGAGTTACCGAGGCAGAACGTGACAGACTTTCGCATACTGCAAGAAGATGAATCTTACCCAAGCAGAGGTCTTCCAGCAGGCACTTGAGGCTGCTGCAAGACCAGCTCATAAGAGTTGTTCCTTCTATAATGTAGGGAGGAGACGCCAGATGGCCTAAAAGCAGAAGGACTCCGTGGCTATGCGCTCAGGACGGGAGAGAGCCAAGAGCAGACGAAAGATATTCTTACTCTTATACGGATCACAATAGTAAGAGGCACACCGTCTATGGCAAGGATCTGGTCGAACTGAGGAAGAAGGAGCAGAAGATCAGACGCGATCTGGAGGATGGACTGGATCCCCAGAGAGCAGAGCGTATTACAGTCAACGATGTATTTGATTCGTACATCAAACAGAAATACGACCTGAAACCGACGACCAGGTGTGAATTACATTTACACCTATGATCACTTCATCAGGAGACCTTCGGAAGAAACGGGAAGCTGTCAAGCGTTTCGTTATACGGATGTGAAGGAGTTTTACTATTCACTTATCGTTGAGCAGGGATTATCTCCCGCCGCAGTTGATAACGTACATACACAGCTTCATCCGGCATTTACGATGGCAGTTCGTAACGGACTCATTCGTACCAATCCGGCATCAGGTGTTCTCGGTGAGATCAAGAAGAGTCATGTGTGGGTAAAGACCAAGCGTAAAGCGTAAATCGTTGACGGTACCGGGCAGAAGGCATTCATGAATTATCTGTATGCCAATCATCAGTACCAGGGTGGAAGCCTATCATCACAGTCTTGATCGGAACGGGAATGAGAATCGGTGAATGTCTGGGCCTGAGATGGCAGGATCTCGACTTTGAGAATCGTATCATTGACATCAATCACAATCTGGTGCACCGTAGAGTAGATGAGGAAGGTGGAAACCTTCATATCAATACTCAGAAGACGGAAGCCGGTTGTAGGAAGATCCCGATGATCAGTGAGGTATACGAGGCATTTCTCGAAGAATATCAGCTCCAGCAGATCACGGGTTTCTGTACGCAGGAGATCGATGGATATTCAGGATTCGTATTTACAAGCTCGGGAGGAACGGTTTACATACCTTTCCGAAGTGAATCGTGCGATTCATAACATCAGTAAAGAGTATAACGAAGAAGAAACTGCCAGAGCGAAGAAAGAAAGAGAGAGCCTTTTCTCCTTCCGGGTTTCTCCGCTCACCATCTCAGACATACTTTCTGTACCAGGCTTTGTGAGAACGAAACGAATCTCAAGGTCATTCAGACGATGATGGGACACAAGGACATCCAGACGACGATGGATATCTATGCAGACTGCACCGAGGAGAAGGAGCAGGAAGTGATCAAGAAGATGGAAGATAAGATTTCTGTGATTTAAAAGTGCCTGTTAAAGCAGTGCCTTTTCTCACAAAATTAAACTTTACGTCTTAATCCACCGACTGACCGAAAAATGAAAAGTGATGCATCCAGTACCACACGCTAAGACATTACCACGGAACAGGGCGGTAATCCTCAAAGACCCTGAAATGCATTTGGACGGAGCCAAGGGGACAAAGACGGAATAGGACATAGAACTGACCAATCCAATCCCCTACAATGAAGTCTTAGAAGAAGGATGTGAGGAAAGAAGGGAGAAGAGGGTGAGGCAGGAAATGCCAACACAAGCTTCTTTACGCCAAACAACAAGATTGATTTCAGCAATGTGAAAATCGAGCCATTGTTTGAAGAGACTGTGGATTTCGAGACCTTCAGTAAATCTAACTTCCGTGCAGTAAAGGTAAAGGATTGTGTTCCGGTAGCAAAGTCCAAGAAGCTCTTACAGTTTACCTTGGATGACGGAACCGGCACAGACAGAACCATTCTCTCCGGTATTCATGCACTACTATGAGCCGGAAGAGCTGATGATCGGAAAGATCGTGATTGCCATCACCAACCTTCCCCCAAGAGCAATGATGGGAGTGAGTCCACTGCGGTATGCTGCTTCCTGCCATTAATCAGAAGAAGGACAGCGATGAGGAAGAATTGCACTTGCTGATAGTAGATAACCATATTCCGGCGGGGGCGAAGTTGTACTAAAAATCAAATATAAAGTTGAAGCTTTGACAGCACAACTAGAGAGAGGGACTGCAAGATTGCAGTCCCTCTCCTAAGTTAATCTAATTTTTTGAAGACATTTTAGAATTTTTATCTATAGCATCTTCGGTGGTTATATCAAGCCAGTTCTTTCGGATTTTTGCAAATTGTTTAAATATTGCGAGTTATGGAATATACGATGGATACGATTTAATATATCGTCTTTAGAAGATATACGTAATGTAGGATCATCATAAATGTATTTTGGGCATAAACTATTTAACTGATCTATTTTAATAAAATCACTTAAATAGCAAATATCAAATATATCCTTATATCGAGTATTTTTGGCTTCCAAACACGAAGTATAGATTTAAGCTTTTCTAAAAATATTTGTGTGGGAGAATTAACCAGTAGTTTTATAGTATCCTCCTGAAAAAATCAAGTACAAAGGTATACTCGTCCTGTTTCATGGAGATCCCTCTGTCCACCGATATCCATCTTTAAAGATATAGTAGTTTCTTCGGTATCTATAAGAGAAATGGTGATACGCTTCCTTATAATTTTGATGATTTAATTCTGTGATATTGCCGGTAAGTTTAATTGTAAGTCCTTTAATGCAATTTAATTGTTCTACAAATTTCCGTATAGATTCTTCGTCGATAGAATAGCAAATAAAATCAAGGTCGAGATCCTGGGTTGCTCTTCGAGAATTGTTTTGAGATGCTTCTCATGACTACTCTACCCTTGATGGTAGTACTTTTAGCCATTCCGCTGTCATGGATAGCCTTTAAAATAATATCTTGTCCCAGCTTTGATTGAGCACTGGCTTCGTTGTAACCCGTCCTTTTATCTTCTTGATTTCGTCGTACAAATTCATTTTAAAGTACCTCCTTTGTACCATATCCATCAGACTTGAAGTATTTCGGAAGTTTAAGGCATAGTCTTCTACTAATGTAAAAATCCATTTTTGAGGATAACTTTCTATAATTTCGAATAATCTCCTTATAATAATCCATAGGTAATTTGTAGCGGAATCGAAGGAGTTCAATTAACATTCGTTCCTGATTATAAATTCGTGTTGTTGAACTGTTGTATTTAAGCGTACTGATACCTGCTCTCAAAGAGTTCTTCTTTAACATAGGTTTGTTTTTATACGGGTATCTCGGATTCGTGTGTCTGTTCTTATTGTTGCAAGATAATAATGCTCGGAATAACATCTGTTAAAAGCATGATAATAAAATGCACTATATCCGGTACAGACTGCTCTAGGATATTTTTCATAATAAGATCCAGCTCGGTGGCATTTTAGTAGTGAGTACAACCCTTTTTCCTCCATGAAAAAAGTTTTCCGTCGGAAAGTTCTTTTTTAACTGGTAATCACTGCCATATTTATCGAGGCATTCTTGATAGGAAAAGTATCATGATAAACTCCTTAAAGTATTTATACACATCATATTATTTTATGTGATATTAGCTTTGATTATAGCGCTAGTCAAAAGGAAAAATAAAGAATAAATTACAGTAAAAATACATACTAACAATTATAATGTGTATTTTTACTGCAAAATAGGAATAGGGATGTAAATGTTTGACATACCGCTAGCGTTGTTTCAATATTATCCATTATTGTATATAATTGGCAGAAAATCCGAAGCGTATTATATTGGTTTTCATTGCTATCGCTTATTTTTGATTCCGTGTTGCTTATTTTTAAGTGGGGCGTTAGAAGGTATAAATCGATAGGCTCATGATAACGATGAGGAAGAATTGAACGTATGGATGGTGGATAAGATAGGTGATATTGTTATTTTGCTTCCAGAACAGAATAACTGGGATTCGTTTATGAAAGCAATAGATATGTTTTCGGATGATTTCATGGCAAACGGAAGAGAAAGAGGCAATAAATATGTTTGTATTTTTAGGTATCGATTTCATGATGGTTTTGCTCTATTTGATTATAGGTATTCTATTTATTAGATCGAACGGCAGAGCAATTCGATATTTAACCGGACATGATCTTGACGAAAATATATCAAATCAAAGCAAAGAACTATGCATTATTTGTGGTAAGCAAATTATGAAATGGAGCCTATGTTTCATTATAGGGTTTGCGATAGATTTGCTTTGGGTTGGAGCTGGTCTTATATTAGCGGCTATTCTGAATACTATTCTAATAATCAGATTAATGGTATTTAGAGATCATTTTGAAAATGGCAAATAACCTGCCGTTCAAAAATCTGCCGGCTCTTAGGCTGGTAGATTTTTCTTATCCGGTTTTTATTCTTCCTTCAGCTATCATGGAATACGGAAGAATATCTTTTGAGGGCAGAGCGATACCTATATTCTGCTTAATTTACTTTTTAGAGCAAATGGCATTCAGGAGAAGATTTGCGAGTTAGGGAACATCTATAATGCAAAAATGTATTTAAAGAAGATTGGTTAAAAAGGGTATGTATCGACATACTCTTGTGTATCAGAATGACACGGAATATACGTAGTTGTTTAAGTGATGGAATATGAAAACTATAGAAGCTTTATTTGAAAGACTTAATTATTAATATAAATTAATTGGGTAATAATAAATAATTATAATAATAAAGATGTGTAAAATCACGAATATGATAGTCGGCATTGACTGCCTCGTTCCAAGGAATTATAATCCAAAATATAACAATAATATTATCAAAAACAGCCCATACTATATCCAAAAATATATACAATGGAAACCAAATATATTTTTGATATGCATTGTGTTGGAAGAAATGATGAGAAAAGCTTTTCTTGGATGCATGAAAGTAGATGATTAGAAACTATCGGTGAGGTGAATATATGAGTCATCTTTTAGAAATGCAGAAATATCAGTAAAGATTATCCGGGGGTAAAAAGTACTGGACGATATTTCCTTTAATGCAGAAGGTGGTGAAGTCCCTGGCACTTATGGGAGAAAATGGAGCCGGAAAAATCTACTCTGATGAAAAATTCTGATGGGAATTGCCCAAGCAGATCGGGGAGAAATCTTTCTTGAAGGCAATAAAGAGCAATTTCAAAGTCCCAAGGCTGCTATGGATAAAGGAATTGTCATGATTCATCAGGAACTGAATGTACTCTTGGATATGGAGGTTTCTGAAAACATTTTTCCTGGGAAGAGAAATCAAAAGAAGGGAATTCTTGCCCGCGTTGATATGGATGAACAACGGAAACAAGCACAGGCATTTTTGGATTCTGTAGGGATAAAATTGATGCAAAAAGACTTGATGAGGAATCTTTCTGTTGCGCAAATGCAATTGATTGAAATAGTAAAAGCGATTTCTGTTCATGCTAAAGTAATTACTATGGACGAACCTACTTCGGCAATTACGGAAGCAGAAGCTGCAATTCTTTTTCGAACAGATAGAAAAAGCTGAAAAAGCCGGTGTTTTTGATTATTTATATATCTCTATAAGATGGATGAAATTTTCAAAATTTCAGACAAAAATCGCAGTACTTCGTGACGGTCACCTGATTCGTGTAGATGAGACTAAAAACTTTACAGAGGAAGATTTAATCCGTGCAATGGTGGGAAGAGAGCTTCAGGATGTTTATCCGAAGAAAAGCAATCATCCCGGCAAGGTGCTATTTGAAGTAGAAAATCTTGCAAGTGGAAAATATGTAAAGGATGTCAGCTTTCAAATAAGAGAAGGAGAGGTTGTGGGATTTGCCGGGTTAGTAGGGTTCCGCTGAAGTGAGACAATGGAAGCACTCTTTGGAGTTTCCCAAGAGAAAAGGGTAAACTTCGCATTAATGGCACAGAAATTGAAATTCATAATCCCAAAGATGCTATTCGCCATAAGATTGCATTTGCTACGGAAGATCGCAAGCGATCAGGATTGAATTTGATTGGAAGTATAAAAGAAAATGTAACAATGGTGTCTCTGGCGGAAAAAAAGTAAGTAAACATGGCATTATTCAAGACAAAAAAGAAGGGGAAGTTACTGAGGAATATATCAAGAAGCTACGTATTAAAACACCAAATGGGGATGAGCTTGCAGGAAATTTAAGCGGGGGAAATCAGCAGAAGGTGGTTTTAGCAAAGTGGCTTTTAGGAGAGCCGGAAATTATTATCTTGATGAACCTACCAGAGGAATAGACGTTGGTGCAAAACATGAAATTTACGAACTAATCAATGCTCTGTCGGAACAAAAGAAAGCGATTATTGTGATTTCTTCAGAAATGCCGGAATTGATGGGGAATTTGTGATCGTCTCTATGTAATGTCTGAAGGATATATCACCGGAGAGTTGAACAAAGATGAGTTTAACCAGGAAGCAATCATGAGACTTGCATCTGCAAGAAAAGGAGGAATGACACAATGAATCGTAAAAAAATAAACTTCAAGAATTACGGTATATTTGTTGTTTTTATAGTGCTGGTAATCATTCTGATGATACTTTCTCCTAATGCTTTTGCTAAACCCAGAAATTTAATTAACGTGGTAAAGCAAGCATCTATTAATGGCGTTTTGGCATGTGGAATGATGTTTGATTATTGCTGGAGGCATCGATCTTTCTGCAGGATCTGTTGTTGCATTGTCAGGAGTTGTTGCGGCCTATCTTGCACAGATGCAAGGTATTCCCATATTTGTTCCGATTCTAGGAGCACTGGGGACAGGCGCACTGATAGGGCTGGTTAATGGATTCGGAGCAGCCTATGCGGAATTACCGCCCTTTATTATTACCCTGGCAACCATGTCCATTGTGCGAGGTGCGGCGCTGATCCTAAGTGGGGGCTCTCCGGTATTTGGATTACAGGAACAGTTTGAGGGAATTGCAGGGATTTCTATTGCAAATGTGATTCCGATTTTGGTGCTTTACTTTTTACTCATTGCCGTATTTAGTGGATTTATCTTGAATAAAACAGTTTTTGGCCGTCATGTATATGCTATCGGCGGAAACAGTATTACGGCAAAAGTTTCAGGAATCAATGTGAAGAGTATGTTGCTTCGGGTTTATATCATTTGCGGAGTGTTTTCCGGCATTGCGGGTTTACTGATTGCATCAAGAACTATGCAAGGCTCCCCCACGGTTGGCGTAGGCTATGAAATGGATGCTATTGCTGCAGTGGTTATCGGCGGAGTAAGTATGTCCGGTGGTTCGGGAAAATGGTATGGAACCATTATTGGTGCATTACTTTTGGCATTGATTAGTAACGGATTAGATATTTTAGGGGTTTCATCCAACTTCCAACAAATTATTAAAGGAATCATTATTAGGTCGCTGTATATCTTGATTTAAGAGGTAAAAAGACGAGCGCATAAACAATATATTTCAAAGGGAGGAAATTATGAAGAAAAGAATCATTGTAGGCTTATTTCTTGCCGTGTCATTGATGATGACCGCTTGTGGAGGAGCTTCCGACAGCAAAAGCACTACTGTAGCGGAAACAAAGGCAGAAGCTGAGGCACTAGCAGCAGGCAAGGAGGCTTCGACAGACAAACAGGAAGTTTCTGACGTTGTAAAGGATGCTAATGCGGGAGCAGTTTGGCGGTGCTAAGAATGAAGAAAGAGTCCATGGCATCTTTATGTCTCGCATGACAAATGAGTTTGTAAAGACTTTATCCTCTTCCGTACAAAAAGAAGCGGAAGAGCTTGGCTACACAGGAGATTCCTTCAAAATCTATGATGGAAAGAATGACGTAGCAACACAGGTGAGCCAGATTGAACAGGCAGTGACACTTGGCGTAGACGGAATCATCATTGAGCCGGTATCCACAGACGGTATCGTGAAAGCGGTAAAGGATGCGGAGAAGGCCGGTGTAAAAGTTGTTATATTAAACCAGAGAATTAGTGATCAGAATGCTGCTGATACCTCTGTTGGCGCAGATAATGAATCTACAGGTGCTGCCTTAATGAAGAAGGTTATGGAAGATCTTGACGGAAAAGGAAATATTGTTGAGCTTCTTGACTATATGGGATCGAGATGGACAGGTTGGATCGTTCTAAAGGTTTTGATTCTGTCCTTAAAGAGTATCCGGATGTAAAGGTTGTGCATCAGACAGTGCGGACTGGGATACTGCAAAGGCATTAACACTTACTGAGAACTGGCTTACATCCTCTGACATTCAGGCTGTTGTGGCTCAGAATGACGGTATGGCTGTTGGTGCAGCGCAGGCAGTTAAGGAGGCAGGACTTACAGATAAGATTAAGATTTATGGTGTAGATGCTACCTCTGATGGATTGAATGCCATTGCTAACGGTGGTATGACAGGAACAGTTTCCCAGGGAACTGAGGATCAGGGTAAGATTTCAGCAGACCTTTGCTCTAATTTGATTTATGGACAGTCTGTTCCTAAGGAAGTTATTGCAACAGAATGGTAGTATACCAAAGAAAACGTTAATGAAATTTTGAAGAAATAAAAAGCTAAGGATAAGTTGAATAGCGAATTCGTTGGAGATTTTAGATGTTATGAATTAAAATATTTTCGTATAAAGATGAAGAGGGACTGCAATTTTTGCAGTTCCTCTTTTTGCTCATCTGATCAAAAGAAGTTATTAGGAAAGGTTTATCTTGACTTGATATATATTGCGGTATATATTGTGATATATATCATGGTATAATTTATAAGAAAAAAGGAAGGCGAGCCATATGATGACTGCAAAAGGTTTTTAAAAATGGAAGAAGTCAGGCAATCAGACTTCCTAAGGAGTGTCGGTTTTCATCAGATGAGGTAATGGTGAATAAGATAGGGGATATTGTTATTCTGCTTCCAAAAGAAAATAAGTGGGATTCGTTTATGAGAGCAATAGATCTATTCTCAGATGATTTCATGGCAGACGGAAGAACAAGAGATTCGGCACAGGAGCGTGACGAGCTATGAGGTATATGCTTGACACCAACATCTGCATTTATGTAATCAAAGCATAAGCCGGAAAAGGTATTCTGAAAAATTACAGACTATTCATCCGGAGGATGTGTATATCATCGGTCACTTATGCCGAATTGGTGCATGGTGTAGAAAAGAGCGCAGCCGTGGAGAAAAACAGATTGGCACTGTCCATACTTCTGGCGAATATGGAGATTCTGGATTTTGACGTGGATGCGGCTGATTGTTATGGAAAGATTCGAGCAGGTTTGAGAAAAATGGGTATGCTGATGGACCTCTAGACATGATGATTGCAGGGTCATGCGCAGTCTCTTGGATATACAGTTGTAACGAATAACGTGAAAGAATTTTCAAGGTGAGTGCTCTGAAAAATTGAGAATTGGGCAGAATAATTCATTTCAGTCATATTGTGAAGAAGAGATTATAGTTTTACAGCGGATGAAGTTTACTTCATCCGCTATTTTTATCCGGAAAATTATAGATATGCAGTTTTATCCCGCAGGGATATTTTTGAGCGTCAAGAAAATATAAGACACAAGAAAAATATAAAGCATCAAGAACAACAGTTGACATTTGAACTAAGTAGTATTATAAATACAATTGATAATCAAATTATCGATAATTTAATTATCGAATTAAGTTTATCCGCTATACAGCAAATATGAAGGAGAGTATATGTCAAACCGTGATACCAGCATTGACCCGAGGCTTTTGGAAAAGTGCTCAGTAAAGAGTTCATGGAAAAGGGATTTATAAAAGCCGAACTGAAAAACAATCTGTGAGAATGCAAAGATTACAACAGGAGCGGTTTATAAACGATACAAAGGTAAGGAAGAACTGTTTAGTGCCGTTGTCGAAGAAGCGGTAGCCACTTTAGATCGTTTTGTTTCGGAACGAACGGATGTGGACTTTTCCTCTATGAGCAATGAAGAAGTAAGAAATACATGGATTATGAATGAGAACTACATCTTAGATGTGTTCCGAATCTATGGGATATTCGAGAAGAATTTGTATGCTTTTAGAAAAATCCGCCGGAACAGTGCATGAAAACTGGGGCATGATTTTGCTTTTCGCATGACGCACGCCTATATGCAATATTATGAAGAGGCAAAAAAGAGAAATATTGCGAAAGCTAAGATTACGGATCAAGAAATGCATGTTCTCTGTACGACATTCTGGACCTCTGTTTATGAGCCTTTCATTCATAAGATGTCTTGGAGAGAAATTGAAGAGCATTGCAAAGTTCTATGCAGATTCCTTGATTGGAAAAAAGGCAGTAGGAATCATGGATTAGTCTATTTTTGGTCGTCGAGGACGGCTTAAAATCAATAGAATAGTTAGTAATAAATAATTAATTCGGGATTTTATAACAAAATGATATGAATATGAATTGAATAAACTAACTAATGCGAATCGTAATAACGCAATATTTCTGCCGGTAAGAATGAAATAGAAAGGAGAGCACAATGTTTAGTGGCTCTATATGGGAGAATACAAAGAAATACACGATCCGAGCGGTCATCATGATGTGATTGGGATTGTGGCAAAAACGATGCCCTATTTTTCCTGTATCAGATTGTTTCTTTGACAAAAGGGCAATCAATCGGTTTGAGATATCTGATGCTGAGGGTGCTCAGGTTACTTTATCGAGATGATTTATTCTTTCGCCTCATGTGAAAGGACTGATATTTTTCCATATCATGCGTACATATACCCCTGAAAATTTAAGAACATCTCTACAGGGAAACTGGAAAAACAGTCCTCGAGATATAGAAAGCCTTGGTACCGGTCGTATAAAAAGGTATTTACGGAAGATATTGATATGATCGAGCTTTTTACTTGCTCGCGCAATTCCGGAAGGGATTGCCAATATTTCGATTCCGTCCCATCCTCGTTCTAATGTTTTGTGAGTGGATTACCGCTTAGGCTTTGCTTTCCTTGTTCCCATTTTTCGTAGGAATCTCTGCCATGGGCATGATGATGAAGCAGGGCAGTTCCAAAATGGATGCCTACTATGAATCCGCGCTGCCGTGATGAATAACATGATTATTGAATATGTAAATGGAATGGAGTGGTGAAAGTATTCAATAGGACGGCGATTCCTATAAAAGATTCGGACGAAGTCGTAAAAATACAGAGATTTTTACCCTTTTATGGTACAGAGCTTGGCTATGGATGGCGATGTATTCCAGTGTTTTTGCCGTGTCTCGCCATCTCTCATCCTTCCGGTAGGCGCATGGGTATCATGCGGAAGTCTTGCTTTAGATAAACTGATTTTTAGTGCTTTAGATGTCTTTCGCAGTCGATCTGGTCTTTTATGAAGGCGATGCATTTTTGCGGGAAATTTCCGCAGCTGAATTATAAAATCACAGAGTTGGAACATCTTATGGATAAACCGGCGCTTCAAGAGGGAAGTGCAAAGTTTAGCGACGTGAATAGAGATGTTCAGTTTGAAAATCTTCGATTCGCTTATCGGAGAGAAAGAGGTTCTGCATGGGGTAAGTCTGGATCTTGGGCAGGAAACGACAACCGCTCTTTGTGGGAGAATCGAAGCGGAGAAAATCCACACTGGCGAAGCTTTTAGTGCATTATTATGACTTAAAAGACAGGAAAAATTCGGATCGGCGGGCAGGATATCGCAGACCTGTCTCTGGAGCACTGAATAATGAGGTTTCTTGTGTTTCGCAGAGCAATTTTTTAATACAACGCTTTATGAAAATATTCTTATCGGAAAACCCGAGGCGAAAAGAGAAGAGGTACTGGAAGCAGGGCAAGTAGAGCTGCAGTGTGATGAGTTTCTGAGAGACTTCCTGAGGAATAGAGACCATGGCGGGAGACGGCGGAAAGCAACTGTCCGGTGGGGAGCGACAGAGAATTTGGCACGTGCGATTTTGAAGGATGCGCCGATTGTGGTTTTTGGACGAGGGCTACCGCCTTTATGGATCCGGAAAATGAAGAAAAATTAAATGCTGCTCTTGATGAAATCACAAAAGAATAAAACGAGTGCTTGTGATTGCGCACAGCTTCCACGGTGAAAAATGCGGATAAGATTGTGTGATAAAGAAGGAAAGTATCGCACTGATAAGCATGAGAAGCTCTTGGAAGAATGTCCGGAGTATAAGAGATTCTGGGATGCCTCTGTGAGTGCAAGCTCATGGAAGATTAAGGAGGAGAAAAAGCATGCTAAAGATACTGCATAGAATCGTTTGTATGACAGGAAAATACAGTTCCCGAATCAGAGCTTCGTATATTACTTCTTTCATCAAGGGAATTGCGATGAAGGCACTCGTTAATCTTCAGTTTTATGGCAATCAGTCTGTTTATGAAGGGCAGACTGCAGGAAAAGATATGCCTTTATCTTGGAATCGGTCTTGTTCTTTTGCATAGCAGTGGAAGCGGTTTTGAGCACATCACGAATGTTCTTCAATCCGCAACGGGATATGAAGGTGTTTGCGGATATGCGAATGAGACTGGGAGATCATCTCCGGAAACTTCCGATGGGATGCTTTATAGAAGGAAATATGGGAAAAATAAGCACAGTTCTATGTACTGAGACATGGTGTTTGACATGAAGAGTGCTGTATGAGTGTTTTATCTGAACTGGTGACTTTTATGATTTCCCAAGGCTTATGACGCTCATGATGTTTTGTCATGGATATACGATTAGGGGATAGCTGCACTCTGCAAGTCGATTATCTAGCTTGTCATCGTTGGAAATTGTATGATGAAAACGACCCTTTGCGCATTCCAGGACGAAGCAGGAGGAGGTGAGTCGCTCTTACGGAAGAGGTTTTGGTTTGCCGAAGAATAGGGATTATCAAGTCTTTAATATGCTAGGAGAAAAATCTAAAAGTCTTTCCGCCGAGTTTGGATAAAAGCTGTAAAAGAAAGTTTGATTTTGAGGAAAAAGTTATGGGCTCTGGGCGAGAGCCTATATACCTTACCTGCGGATCGGCACGTCCTTTATGCTTGCTGTAGCCAGCACTCTTATATGCGAAGGGGAAATGGCGCCGGACTATATATGGTGGAATGGTATTGTTCTTGCAGTTTTGATTTTATTTCCATAGAGAGCTGTTATGGGCAAATTACCAGACTTACGGTAACGGCAGCATCTTTAGACAGAATAGAAGAGGTTTTTCAAGTGGAAGAACTTAAAGATGTCAGTGATCGGGAGTTTTCTGAAAGTACAAAGAGGAGACAGAAAAGGATTCGCTTTATGGAGGTACAGACGATGGAGTTTTGGCTATACCGGAAAGAATGTGCTGAATCATATCTCCTTTAGCATGAAAAGGGGAAATGACTGCTCTTTAGAGATCGATCAGGCAGTGGAAAATCTACCATTGCCTCTCTTCTTGCCAGATTTTTGGGACATCCGGGAGGGAGATGATTAAAGCAACGGCAAAGACATCAAAAATATTTCCTTGGGAAGCCTGATGGATCAAATCAGCATGGTGTTTCAGAGGGTTTATCTTTTTAAGGACACAATCTACAACAATATCGCAATGGGGAGGCCCGATGCGACAAGGGAAGAAGTAGTGGAGGCGGCAAAAGAAGGCAAGATGCTGTGATCTTATCCGCTCGCTTCCGGAAGGCTTTTGATACGGTCATGGGGAAGGCGGTGCCTCCCTTTCCGGCGGAGAGAAACAAAGAATTTCCATTGCCAGATGTATCCTGAAGGACTCGCCCATCGTTATTTTAGATGAAGCAACAGCAAGTGTAGATGCGGATAATGAACGGGCTATACAGGAGGCGATTTCGGAACTCTGCAAAATAAGACGCTTCTGGTCATTGCTCATAGATTAAAGACCATAAAGGATGCAGACCAGATTCTTGTTGTATCGGACGGAAGGATTATAGAGCGCGGAAAATCACGATAAACTAATGAGAAGACGGCATTTAGCGCACGGATGGTCTCCATACAGGCATCTTAAAAGGAAAATGAGAAGAAGATGACGTCGAGTGCATCCTATCCTGCTCGGAGATAATCATAGCCCGTCGTTTGCCGGAGTTTGGTAATAGCCTCTGTGCGAGATGCACAGAGGCTATTATATAGTTCGTGGCTGGATGTAGGGCTACAGGTCGTGCCTAGTTTTCCGGTTACTAGCTTCTACTATATACCTGCTCGTCTGCGCGTGCGGAAATAACGATAATTTTCATCACAGTATCTGTGTATTTCGACTTTATAGACGACTCCGGATGCCGATATCCCGGAATTTAATCTTCAGCAGGTTTTGTGAGATTGGTTCCACTCTTATTTCCGAGAGGTTTTCCCATAACCGCGCCCTGCGTGAGCGGGGAGCGGGTTCTCACTTACTATCAATTCCCTTGAGGACGATAATCTGAGCACTTCATCCAGCTTTTTCAGATCCTTTTGGTAGCCTCTTCCAAATATTCAATCTGCCACCTCATTCCATCCTACATCCCCGGCAACAGCAAGATCCGCTTGCTGATACCAAGCTCAGACATCACATCTTCACGGGAATGCGTGGGAAGAAGAATCTTCTTTGAAGGCGTCTTGTTGCCTCAAGGAGCAAAGTATAGTCTTCTTCAATCTCGCTGAGACGTTGAAATTCAGACGGAGACAGGATAACAGCCGCCGGCTGGTTGTTTTTAATACGATGAGCTGGTTTTCGGTGATGAAGACGATCAGCACCCTGGAAGCCTGACCGCGGTTAAACTGCGTAATAGGAACAAGACTGTCGAGAATATCTGCTAACATGCCATAGTACTACCTCCATTTGTCTCTATTATAGGAATGTTAAAGACGAGAATCAAGATAAACATTATTAAATGATGATGAGTAATTATACATAAATCGATATCGTGCTGTATTGTCGGAAGGGAGGCGCTTGCTTTTCTTCCATCATTATCCGGATATCAGATATGGAATGAAGTTTTCACAAAACAATATTGAATAGGAAGACTGGGACCCCTGGGAAAGGGAGTTCTTTCTTCCGATTTATGGATATCGAATGGGATTTGCGTAGAAAAACACTTTTACGAATGAGGATTTGCTGCTGAATTTAGCATTCGATAAGTGGGATATGCGTAAAAAGCGCGGTTTCTCTATGCTAAAGAATCAGGAAAATAAAACAGAAGCAGAAATACGTGCCAGTTGCATGGTCATTGGCAATCTGGATGAAAAATACCAGATTGGAACAATAAAATCATATAAACATCTTGATTAAAAGCTCGATTTAGAATATAATCTGTTTCATATAGATGAAGAAAATGTTCCATTCTGCAAAAATCATGGAGATAGATATGTACCAAGAAAGCAATATGTTACTGAGTTGATAAGATTAAAAGAGAACGGAAGAGTTAAGATTATTACCGGTCTTAGACGAAGTGGCAAGTCCGTCCTTCTTTTTGACTTGTTTCGCTGGCAACTCTTAGACGAAGGAGTTGTTCGGAACAGATTATAGGGATACAGTTGGATGATTTGGAAATATGAAATATCGCGATCCACTTCATTTGGATGAATATATTAGAAGTCGAAATACAGATGCAAAAAGGTTTTTATGATTTATCGATGAGATGCAGCTGGTTTCCAGTGAAGAATCCTTATGTGACAATCAGAAGCAAAAGATTAGTTTTGTAGATGTGGTTCTGGGGCTTTTGAAGATATGTAGGACGTCTATGACCGGAAGTAACTCAAAGATGCTCATCAGATGTGCTACGCAGTTTAGAGATAGAGGGATGAGGTCAGTGTTTCCTTTCTTTTGCTGAGTTTTTATGATGCTTACGAAGAGAGATAAGCGAGGACTTGCAAGAGTATTACACCTATGGCGGAATGCCGATGATTTTTGAAATGGATACGCATGAACGGAAAAAGTAAATATCTTCGAGATCTATTTGAAAGAACTTATATTAAGGACATCATGGAGAAATAATATCAAAATGACGAAGAGGTACTGGCTATACTTCTTGATATCCTGGCATCAGGGATTGGTTCGTTGACAAATCCGGTAAACTGTCCAATACTTTTAAAGAGTGAAAGAAATATATCCCTACACGGATACCATTGATAGATATTTGCATACTTTTGAGGATTCCTATCTGCTTTCAAAGGCAAAGCGTTATGATGTTAAGGGGAAAAATATATCAAGACACCGTCCAAATATTACTATACTGACTTAGGTTACGGAATGCCAGACTTGGATTTAGACAAATCGAGGAAACACATTTGATGGAGAATGTTCTCTATAACGATTTAATACGGCGAGGCTTTGATGTAGACGTCTGGAGTCGTAGAGATTGCAACTATGGAAGAGGGCAAAAAAGTACGGAAACAGTTGAAGTGGATTTTGTGATTAGAGGAAATGACAGGTACTATATTCAGTCGGCACTAAGCATTGCAGATCTCGAAAAGAAAAAGCAGGAAATCGCATCTCTCCTCAGAATACCGGATCTTTTAAAAAGATGGTTGTGGTCAAAAGACTACTTTGAAACTGTGGAAAGATGATAATGGAATCCAGTATGTGGGGATAGAGCATTTCCTTAGGGATGAAAATATCCTTGTGGGATGAAATAACGAATTCCCTTTGGCATGAGAGGAGCACGTATGAGAGAATTTAAAAGCATATCCAGCCTGTATGACGGCAATTTAGCCTTATCCATAGCACTTACCACCCCCAAAGGATAGAGGAAAATCCATTGTTTTTCATGGAGAAATCGTGAATCCTACGATTATTGCTGGTGGCTTTTTGTTCTGCGGATATTGTGAGCACAAGATATTTTTCAGTATGTGCCTGCAGCTGCAGAAGGATCCCGTGCTTTCCGCTCAGGGGGATAGGGCTAGAGCGGAGTGCTCGCTTGTAACGGTAGTTTTATGCAAGGCTGGATTACTTTTCAAACTGCCTTGATGGAGAAATTCTTTATGAACTACCAATGTGGATATAGGCGTCAAGCTAAGACAAGCCCTTTGTAAAATCAAACAGGGAGATAGATTAAAGTCTTCATCGGCGATGAGGGCTGGAAGAGCTTGCACAGTAAGAAACTTTCGGACGGAACTTTTGCTAACGGATATTCTGATTGAGCGCCCCTGTGGAAATGCCGATCGCTGGATTCGAGCTCTGGGAAATTGCGCTGTGCTTCATCAAAAACAGAAATACAAATTCACCTTGAAGGAATGCAGGCAGGCCTTTATTGCAGGGCTTCCGCCTGTTACCGGAAAAGGAACAATCCGGATGGCTCTGCCCCACAAAAACCGGTGCAATCTTAAAGCTACGGGAAGAAAAAGACAGCGTCTATATCAGCGGTCTTCATAGGCTTAGTGCACTGAAGCGTCTCATGAGCCATGTGAACAGGATTAACTTTTATGCTCCTGAAGGGACTGCTCCCGACAAATGATAGGTAGAGGTATGTATGAGCGGTGCAAGCATTACCTGAGCCTTTCGGCATAAGAGCTATGAAGGCTATTGGGAAGGGGCTTTGCTGGAGGCACTTTCTAATTTACAGACTTTGAATGTGCCGACAGAATCGATAACGAATTGAATTTTGAACCAAAAATTGAGCTGAAAATATCTCTGCATCCCTGGGCATGGATAAGAAAAATGTTCATGATGCCATGGAACTCCTTGCCGTTTCAGAAAGCTGGGCTTTGATGTCCATGAAAATGTATTTCCAGAGAGCTTTCGGATGACCTGATAGAGTCTTAAAGGATAATCCGAGACTGGTGGCGGCAAAAACTTATGGAGGACACTGTCTTTTGTGGAGGATTCCCTTTGGTATGTGAAGTCGGGAGAGACAACTACAGAGTGATTTACCCGGAAGGATCCGGAGTGGAAAATGCAAATGCACTTGACATGGTATTTAAAGCATCGAAACAGCAGAGTCTTTGCAAGCACATTTTGGCGGTGAACTAAGACAGGGACTGTAATTCTAAGCAGGCAAGCAAATAGTCTAAGGACTATAACTTGCAAGTAATATAATCTAAGGGCTGTAAGCCTGTAGGGTGACAAGGGATATCGTTCGGCTGGAAAAAGTATAAAGACTAACTATTAATAGTCACATAAGATTAAGATTTTTAGAATAAAATACGAAAAACGTATCTAGATAGATTAGTATATTGAAAACTGTGAGGACGAATAGAGCATCAGCGATGATGCTCTCAGAAAGATTATGAGCTAATTTAATCTATAAAGGCTGATATGATATGGGTTATTTCATCCGAAAGATGGTTCTGACAAGCTTTTAATCACATGGCTTATTGCGACATAGTAGTGTCTGCCTCGCCCGCTTGACAGATAGAGTCTGAATCGCTCGTCCCATCCAGAAACATATATAGCAGATTGAAAAGTGCGTAACGCAGATACTAGAGCCACGTTTTTCCATGCGAGCATAAGAAGATATTAGTTTTCCGGACTGGTACGTAGACGGAGATAGTCCTGCATAAGCAAGAACCTGATCTGCATTGCTAAAGCGTGTAAAGTCTCCAATCTCTGCTAGAATCATTGCCCCATACGATACTTGATGCGGGAATAGTTGTAATTGGAGAACCACACTATCCATGATTTTCTGAATGGACTGCTCGACTTCTTTAATATCGAAGTCAGTGTACAATTCGGCGTATTGTCTGCCTGAGTTCCATTGATTTAGCAGGCATAGGTGATCCGATAGAAGATTTTGCAGTCTCTCTGATTACATGGCACTTTTTCACGACCATAGTGCCCTTTTGAAGCATCAGCAAGTAGAGCTTTAGGTGGGTGAGATTGGAACTTGCGATAAAATATGTCCCTGCAGTTCTGAAGAAGACGGTATACCGAGTTCATGTGCAGAGTCGGAACAAGAGACTCTGTTCCGAGAACAGGATGTTTCATAGCCTCGATACTGAAGTTTTCATTTTTGCACGTTCTTTGACAAGCTCAAAACGATAACGAGTTAATGACTTTCAGCTCCTCGCCGTGGTAGGGATGTACCTGTATAGGGCTTGGAGTGTCTTATCAGTCATAAGCATTTCAGCAATGGAGCGATCGACTTTATCCGTTTTGTCTTTCTAAGGCTTTGACCTTTTCTGTAAAGATTTGTATGTAACGGATTGATGACAAAGGTATGGTAGCCATGGTCAAGAAGTGATCCCAGAATGTTGTAGGAATAGTGACCGTAGCCTCGAGTCCTATTTTTATCTGAGAGTTTGTCCTGGAGACTGACTCAATCTTGTGGAATAATTCTCCATAGCCATCAGCTATTGTTCCGTATCGTAAAGACTTGGAAAAGTTCTTTCGGTATCTGGCCCAAGGATACAACAGTCATGCTTATCCTAGCAACATCAATTTCCAACGTAAATCATTTAGTAAATCCTCCTGTAATAAGTGTTTGATGCTGTTATCGACCCACAGGGCTCTTTGCTGATTGTATCCTCGTTCTACATAAACCGTCATGCGGTATCTAACTGATCAACAATGTAACAAAGAGGCTGTGGTTGGAGCCTTTCGAAAACCGTCGTGCGGTAGGAGTTAGAAACCAATCCACAGCATCAGATAACAATAGTAGCTGATTACCAAGAACAGGTAAAGAAAAGCTACAACTTAATAATACGAGGGAGTTTAACATGGCGAGCAAACTGGAAAGGGCTGTTGCACTCTACCGTTCTTTGGGATACGAGGAAACGACTTATGATAATATCTTAAGCCTTGGAATAGGAACGAAGGAAGAGCAAGCTATTGCAAGGGATGGGCTTAAATCCGGAGAATGGGTACAGGTCAAACAATTATCCGAGAACAGCTACGGCTTTGCTCCGGTTGTGGATGTAGATCTGAAAAAGCTTGCTGTCTTTGCCGTTCGTATCGGTGTGGAGGCGAAGAGGGCGGCAAATGTGATAGGTCGGGGAGATGAGATTTCGCTTCAGGCACTATGGCCAGGGAGAGAACTATCGCAGTGAATTTCATTTCCGCTGCCGAAAGCGGTAACAGGAGGGCATGGGAGCATTCCTGTCCGTCCTTGGTCGTTCTGACCTGAAATCTGCACAGGATGAATCTCCCTATCCCGGAATCCGTGGAGTATATGAAGGACTGGGCAGCAGCCTCTTCGGTGATATTGCTGGGGGCAAAAAAGGACTATCTCTTCGATGATAGCTTTACGCTGAGAAGGAAGAAATTCTGAGAAGATTTTAGAGCATATCGAAAGGGAATTTCCCTGAACGATGCCAGGAACAAGTACCTTTCCGATTTGCTTTTCTTTGAGTGAGAATCATTTGCTTAGTAAAGAAGCAGCAAAAGAGTATATCTTTGATGCGCTTTATATTGCGAAAAGACCCAGCGACAGAAAAAGCATGGGCAGAGCTTTTGGATAAGCTTGGCTGTACAGAAAAGGATTTCTCGAACGAGCGGGAAAATCTTATTCCGCTACTGGGACTGGGGGAAAGAGCCCTCTTATAGAGCGATTTGCCCCTGTTCTTATAGAAAATATCTCCGAGGAACTTCTGTATCCGGTATTGATTTCTGTACTTCAGCTAGGTCAAGAAAACGAAGAAGATGCTTTTTAAATTGCTTTTAAAACGAGAGAAGCCAAAATCTGCAATGACTTTGCTGAATGGCTTTCCCTTTATTTGCAGAATGGGGATAAGAGCATTGCCGACCTTTGCAGAAAAATTGTGTCCTTGTCCTGGGGCTAGTGTTGGAACAGGAAGAGAGCACAGAATTGCAAGGTTTATGGAGAGAAAGTCCTAAGCTTTGGGGAAGTTCCAAGATTTAGCTTAGGGAGATAAAACTAGGAGGCTTAACGGACATGGTTGCTCTGCTTTCCGACAGAAAGGAGTGTGGAAGACCTTCTTTGAACAGTTCCTTGTAGCAAATCAAATAGCATACAAAATCCTGAAGAAGCCAAAATGAGTCTTCTGGGAATTCCCAACAGCGATTCCGGTACTTTGTGGACATTGGGAAGATGGGCAAGAGGAATAGAAACTCAAGCCGGTGGAGGAAAGCCGGCAAGAGCTTTTTGGCAGGGGAGAAAGAATTTTAAAGATAGAGTATCGAACTCTTAACCATGCGAAGAGAGAACCTTTTTCGTACCATGGGACAATGACTCTGTATTACTCAGCACCCCAAGCTTTGAAGACTTAAGCATTTTCCGTAGAGGATTTGCTGGAGCGATTAGAGTCTGTATCAAGCGGAAAAATTCTCTTATGTATCGGAGCCTGACTTACAGCTTGCGTTGACACGGTTGGATAGGGAGACATTTTCTAGGGAAGATACAAGCAGATGCAAGGAAGATATAAGCAACTGCCGAAAAGCTACAAGAGCTTGAGTTAAAATTCAGCTTCCCTCCGGAGAATTTTTGCAGGATGAAGAGGGAAAGGATATTTTTACTGGGGAGTTGATTGCAGATTGCTTACAAGACCCCTATGTAGAGCCGGGACTTTTTCCGGGAGAACGCCCTATTGAAGGTGGAATTGAAAATGCCGGAGAGCATTAAGGCACTACCCTTATAGACTCGTCTTACAGTCATAACGTACTGTTTTTCGATTTTTCCGAATTGGGGAGATTATTCCTTACGGCGGTGCATAGAGATTTTGAAGTTTATCATGGACAAGGCATCATTTTACGACAGCTGTAAGAAGGAGAAAGCCCCAAGTAAGGGGGCGCTGATGAACTGGATTGCGGTATTTGGGAAGCTCAGTGATGAAAATGCGGGGATGCGCTAAAGGCAAAACCGGGAAGCATGGGAAAGAGGACTTTGCTTCCGGGGATAGCGGATATTTCCTATCTGGACTGGAGCGGCGGAGAACCGTCCAACCTGGCAAATCTTGCTGCTGCGATGGACTTTATGGCAAATGAGGGATGCTGAGTTTGCTGTGGAGGCAGCCATGCATACTGGAGCAGTCCTTAAAGATGCCCAGAATCCTGACCGGAACTGCGGAGCTTGTAAAGTTTTTAAGAGATTATCTGGATGAGGTGATTTTGCGGTAGAAAAAGCTTTGCCCCGAAAGAAGCACTGGAAATGAAGCCCATCCGCATTTTGGCAGGGAAAATGGCTCCTCCAAGGCGGTATCTTATGCAAAAGAAACTTGAGAAATTAGGAACTATAGAAAATACATCAAAAAGTAAAAACAATAGCTTCCAGTAGAGACCCCCGCCCCCGCCGATTTTGAGAAAGTATGGCTCCTTTACTGGAAGGAAAAGAACTTATAGAAGACCATGTTACTTTTCGGGTAAAAAGGACTGAACTTCGAAAAACGAAAAAAGTTTTTCAATTCGACCTGGACTTTGCCGGAGGATCTCGTACTGTTCCTATCAGGTGGTCATTGCCGGATGGTTGTATGGTCTAGCTCACGAGGGACAGGTTTCAGGAACTAGGGTAGACCGTAGGGGAGACCAAAACGATAAAATAGACGCTGAAAAAGAAGTATGGCTTCATTATGATAAGGAAAAAGGAAGATTGTAGTTAGCGAATTTAGAAACTGGCGAGGAGGAAATAAAGCGCCCTGGAAGGGGAGGCTACGCCCTATTCCAAACTGTTTTTAAGCTTTGCTGTAGCGCTCCTGGCCCAGGATGGAGAAAGCATTTATGGAGCAAAGAGTTTGTTTAAAGAATTGGTCCAAGCTGGTACATTATCTTTAAAGACAGTGAGGGAAATTACAAGACTTCTTAAGCTATGAAGAAATCAGTCCTGCCAAGCTTAGTGCAATTGCGGAAAAAGGAGAGAGCTTTTTAAGCATTTGCTGGGGCATGCTTTGGGAATGTATAAAAAGATGCGGGAGCAAAAACGGTGGAAACAGGAAAACCTCCTGCATGGATCAATAGAATATAGATATTTGCATCTATTATGGAGTATATTTATGGGAAGCTGCTAAAAAGAGGATATATTTCGAGAGAAGATGCCCTGTAGCTAGGGCTTTTGGAAATGGCAAACTGCTGGTGCAAAGTCTCACATGCAGTTAAAAAAGCGAAGGAGCTAGGAAATCTTGGGAATCGGCTAAATACAGAGTTGGTAAAGTAAAAGGAGTGTAAAGCATGGAATTACTGGATTACTTAGCATGGAGAAATGATGTTCCCCTATCGCTGTCCCCCTTTAACGAAGTGGACAATGTCATATTTTCCTATTTGTCTTATATCGAGTTTGGGAAGTTGCTGGAAGAAAAAGGGGATGGCTTTTTCTGATTTAAAGGAGCAGTATGAGCATTTTTGTGAAAAAGAATTCCATGGAAGAAATCAAGACCGCAGGACAGTTCACGAGAGCGAGCACCGCTATTGTCTGCAAAAATGATGGAGGGAGCGCGCTTTTCAGGATACAAAGGTCGGGTATTATGTGAAGGATTTTGACAAGGATACGGTAAAACAATTTGCCGCCCTTTGCTTTTTACTTCCGGATGGCACTAACTACGTTTCTTTTCGAGGAACTGACGAGACCATTACCGGTTGGCGAGAAGATTTCCTGATGAGCTGCAAATCGGAAACCGCAGGCTCCAAGGAAGCGGTGAGCTATTTCAACAAGGTGGCTAAAGCTTTAGAGGAAAGTTAATTCTGGGAGGACACTCAGGTGGAAACTCGCCATGTATGCGGCACTTTCTGAACCAGAGCACAAGGAACGCATTGTACAAGTTTATAATAATGATTATCTGGGCTTTGAGGAGGAGATTATTCAGTCTCCGGAATTTCAGGAGATACTGCCTAAAAATTCTTACCATTGCACCTCAGAGCTCCATTATCGGGCAACTTCTGTCCAATCCTGCAGAGCAACATGTGATTCTATAGTACGGCAAAGGGCATTTTGCAGCATGATGCTATGACCTGGGAAGCGGAAAAAGATTCCTGGTCTTCTGTGAACTGGATGAGCTTAGTGAGTACACGAAAACTACCTTTGGGAAGCTGGCTGGAAAGCATGGACGATGAGACCAGAGAATCCCTTTTGTACTACAGCATTTTCCTGATTGAAAGTACAAAATCGGAGACCTTTATAGAGTTCTCCGAAATTTAATGAAGAACATGGAAACCATCTGAAGGAGATGGGCAAGCTCCCGGAAGATAAGAAAAAGAAATCGCGAATGCCAAGTTGATAGAGAGCAGTAAGCAAGCTGCCGTTTCAGATTAAAAAGTGGCGGACAGACGATTAGTCACTACAGAGTAGTGGACAAGCACTGCCAGCCAGGATGCAAACAGGGCAGTCACGTACCATTAGTCAGGTGATGGGAAAGACAAAGGAGGAAGGGGAGAAGGTGCAGATAAATCTCATCTAATTTAAACTTTTGACAAAGCACGATAATATCAATCGTGATTTGAGTAAATCATGATTTGATATTGAATGAAACATTATTTTACCGGAAAAGATAGTAAAGAAGTCTTGGCGGACTTTCTTGCTTCAAGACGGGACAAGCTTTGTGTGATGATACAACAAAGCTTTGGTACCTACCTCCTATATAAAGCGGAAATGTGTTGGAGGAGATTGCTATGACACAATAGGCTTTATTGTGCATCGGCAAACTTTAGAAAAGGAATTCTAACGGAAAAAGAATCTGATGGATAAGATTTACAGCAAATAACATTCTAGAGTAGAAGAGATAATATTGTAGTGTAGAGATATAAAACAGGGTTAATGGATACCGTGCAGTGTTATTAGTCCTGTTTTAATGAGTATCACTTACGGAGTGAATGGGTATCCTTGTCACACAATTAAGCCGTACAGAATTATGATATTTTGCTGAAAAACTTAAATCAGATGAAAAACGTGTATCAGGTATGAGCAATAGCTTAAAAATGAGATAAAAATTTTTGAAAAAGATGTAATAAAATAGTTGACAATAAAAATCTGACCGAGCTAAAATTGAGTGCGTCAAAGATGTAATAAATAAATTACAACAAAGGTTGATTAAAAACTATTGAGCTTTTGACAAGACTGGAAAAAGCAAAGTTTAGGAAATCACAGTCTAAGAAACCAAAGAAAATAGTATAGAGGAAAGCTCGGAAAGGAAAGAATCATGGAAAGATCGCAGTAGTAGCAGCAAACGGAAAAGCAGCAAAGAAAATCATTACAGAGGTAGGAAACAGAGGTTTTGAAGTAACAGCATTTGGAAGAAGGGAGAAATGATACGGATGTTAAGAACTATATCCAAAAAGATATTTTGAGCTTAAGAGAGAGACTTAAAGGATATGATGGTGGTAGATGCTTTTGGCTCATGGACAGCAGAAACCCTTCCTCTCATAGCAAGACAAGGCAGCACTTGTGCAGACATCCTCTCGGCACAGATGTAAGACTTTGGTGTGGGAGGAGCCGGATCTCTTTAGTAACCGGAGCATACGATCTGGCAGCAGACGGGAGAACTTCCGGAAGCCTTTTAAGCCTTGGCACAGGCTGCGGCGAAGCACTTTCCGAGCTTAGAGAGAGAAAGATGTGAAGTGGACTACATCAGTCCTGGCAGCTGACTTCCAGGCAGAGGGAGAGAGAAGTGGAAAGTATATCCCTGCCGGAGAAGAGTTTACATTAAATCCCGCCGGAGAGTCCGTGATTTCTTATGCAGACTATGCCATAGCTATGGTGGATGAAACTGAATCCGGAAAGTTTATTCAGGAAAGAATTTCCGTAGTAAAAGCGTAAGTCTATAAAAATCTATATAACAGAAAGGAGCGTGCCCATGTTTTCTTTTAATAGAAATACCGTACAGTATCCCGGGGAAAATATTCCTACGAAGAGCAAGTTCGTAAATTAAAGGAAAAATTCAAATGTGGAGGTTATTGTATTGGGCTGGCCTGGATGTCACATACAGCGAGGTTTGACCTACAGCGGTGAGCGTTTTTCAGAAATATTTCTTTGACTTTGCTAAAAATATCCTATTCAAGATATCTATTCCGGGGGTTCTTTCCTGGAAAGTCCTGAGGAATTTTTGAGTGGTGGAGTCGTCATATTACTAATCGTTACATTGATGCCTCCTCGGATGTCTGGTAAATCTCAAAAAGATTGTGGAGGAAAGGATTACTTTGTTCAACCACCAATGTGGATTATCAGTTTCAAAGAGCCGGCTTTGCAAAAAGAAAGGCTCTTTACACCCAGGGGATTACGGGGCTTTTTCCAAAGCTCCCGTCCCACAGTGGCTAAGACCCATGACAATCAGGAAATTAGGGAAAATGTTGAAGCCCAGGGTTTGTCCGATACGTGGGGATATTTCAGCTGCGGAGGATAAGAAGCTGAAATGTCTATTCCCACGGAGCTTATTCCCATTTGCCCGGATGACGGACTCCCTATGGCTATGAATCTACGGGTGGATGAAAATTTTGTGGAGGATGCGGGCTGGAAAATGGCGGCAAAACGCTATCAGGATTTCCTGCATAGTCATGGGGAAAGCATATCTTATACTGGGAACTTGGGGTAGGGATGAATACTCCCGTGATTATTAGTTCCCCTTTGGCTGATACATCTGAGGAGAATCCAATGCTTACTACGCCTGTCTGAATCTGGGAGAGGCGGGATGCAGCGAAAAAATTGTAGATAGAAGCATTTGCCTGAATGCGGATATAGGAAAGGTACTTAGAGATTTGCTATAGGGAAGCTTTGAAAGGAGGAGCACAATGAATCAAAGTGAGAGAAGGATATGGCTGATTCAGGAATTGCAGAAGGAAATGCTGAGTACGCCCATTATCCGATTCGAAAACTGCGGAAGAACAGGGAGACTCTCCGGGACTCTTCAATGTGAGAAAGCCAAAGAAGCTTCAGAGGATTTCCTATGAGTGATGCCTTTTACAGGAAATGACCCGTAGAAAGTAGTGGAGGAGTAGTCTGAAGCTACCGTTTTGGACGGAAGGCTGGTGCTTTGGCAGGGGATATCGTACTTAAGTTGTGACGCCATTGTCAATGCCTGTAACAGTGCTTTGCTGGGCTGCTTTATCTCGAACCACAACGCATTGACAATCGTGGAGCACAGCATGGCAGGGGTGCAGATGCGCTCATGCCTGTTTTCGGCAAATGCAGAGCAGGGCATGAGGAAGCTACCTACGCATGCAAGATTACGCCGGGCCATAATCTTCCGGCAAAATATGTACTCCATACCGTTGGAATGATTGTGCAGGGAGAACTGACAGAGAAAGAAATAAAAGAGCTTTAAACTCTGCTATCGGGCGTGCCTTACGAAGGCTACTGAAGCTAAAATGTAAGTCACTGCGTTTTCTGTTGCATCTCCACCGGCGTATTTATGTTTCCAAAGGACAAGGCGGCAGAGATTGCGGTCTGTACGGTAAGAGAATGGCTGGATGCGCATTCGGAAAAGTACTCTGGAAAAGGGTTATTTTCAATGTCTTTACGGATGAGGACAAGAGATTTATGAAGAGTTGTTAAAAGGATAGGTAGAGTCTGCCCAATTTCAGAGCTATAGTTGTAAAAATAGCTTTTAGCATTCTATAGCCCCACTTTTTGTAATAGATAGATCTTGCAAAGCCATGACGATGTAAAATGTAAAATTACATCATGGCTTTTTGCCCTTGAAGGTGATGTAGACAAAGCTTTGCAATGTGTAGACAAAGCCTGTGATAAGGGAGACAAAGGTACTGCTGTCTGTAGTTGGAGTTCCGTCAGGGCGCATAATGGAGATTAGATATAATTTTTAGGAGGATCCATGCAGGTTTCAAACCAAATTTACCATTGCCTTCACATTTTAATTGCGGTGAAATACTTTTGAAGAAGAATATAGCTTACCAGTGATTTTCTCTCGCCAGTATCGGCAGTAATCCGGTAATTATCCGAAACATCATGTCTCAGCTTCTGGAGGCGGGAATATTGAAAATCAAACGTACTTGGGAGAATGCATATCACAAGAGATTTAAAGGATATTTCTTTTGGATATCTATCATGCGGTGGAAACCAGTGGGCAGGGAGAGCTTTTTAACTTCCATGAGAAGCCTAAACCCCTGATTGCCCAGTAGGAAAAATATTCATAGATCTTAGATGAGTCTTTTTGAAGTGCAGAAAAGTTTGAAGAAGAACTGAAAGAGCATTCCGTGGCAGAGGTATAAGAGAGGATGGAGAGGAAATATATATGGAATCACGATAGAATATTTCAAAAGAATGTAGCAATGTATACATTCTATGTATTGCATTGGACAGACAGGTTATTACCATTTTACACCGCTCCGCCTCCGCCCTCTAAAATACGTCTTTTCTCGTACGCTTTAAAAATGATAATCTATGCCACTCTGCTTTAGAATTGCGTTTGCTGTGTGCCTGGATTTTATTTTTTCCGTCAACCGTAAAATTGTTGTTATTTATAGGACTATGCCAAATATCATGGTCGCCCTTTCCGTGTCTGACAAGAAAACATCCGTTTTCGGACAATATTTTTCTTACTTTCTCTTTCATACTCAGCCATTACGCACAAACCTCTTCTCTTTTCAGTTACAAATGCTAGTGTGGCATGCCCATAGGCTGATGATTCAACTTTAACACTCGGGCACTGTCATGCGCACCCTCTCAATGAGTACATCAAGCGAACCGCTTTCGAGAACGAGTACTTTTTATATCTTCGCTTGTAGCTACCCATACACTTGCGTCGGTGTCCCATAATAAATTTACCGTATAATTCATTTTTCCTTTTTAATTAAAAGTTTAAAATATTTCCGTTTCTTTATCTACAAATTCAATCTTTAAATCACAGCCCAGTTTTTCCGCTATAGTTCGTAAGTCAGATTCTCGAAAATCGTCTTTCTTCAAAAGGTTACTTGTATTTTGGACTGATTTTTCTAGCAAACCTGTTAACGCAGTTATTCTCATATCCTTGTATATGAGAATCGACTTAATTTTCTTTCACTAACATTTTAATCCCCTTTATTTGTATCTACTCTATAGTATATGAATAAATTTTACAAGTGGATAAATTGAAAAGTTGAAAGCAGTGATTTGAACTTAAATTATATAGTGAATATTACATTAATCACAAAAGAGCTTAAATCCTGCTATCGGGCGTGCCTTACGAAGGCTACGGAAGCAAAATGTAAGTCACTTGCTTTCTATTGCATCTTCACCGGCGTATTTATGTTTCCCAAGGACAAGGCGGCAGAGATTGCTGAGTACGGTAAGGGAATGGCTGGATGCGCATCGTGAAAGTACCGTGGAAAGGGTTATTTTCAATACTGATGAGGACAAAGGGATTTATGAAGAGTTGTTAAAAGGATAGGGGTGCGAAGGAGGATCTATGCAGGTATCAACCAAATTTACCATTGCCTTACACATTTTAATTGCGGTGAAATACTTTGAAGAAGAATATAAACTTACCAGCGATTTTCTCTCTGCCAGTATCGGCAGTAACCCGGTAATTATCCGAAACATCATGTCTCAGCTTCGGGAGGCGGGATCATCGAAATTAAACGCATTCGGGAGGAATGGCATATTACAAGAGATTTAAAGGACATTTCCTTTTGGACATCTATCAGGCGGTGGAAACCAGCGGGCAGGGAGAGCTTTTTAACTTTCCATGAGAAGCCAAACCCAAACTGCCCTGTAGGAAAAATATTCATAAAAATCTTAGATGAGAGTCTTTTGGAGGTCAGAAAAAGTTTGAAGAAGAACTGAAAAAGCATTCCGTGGAAGAGGTGTATGAGAGGGATGGGGAAGGGATAAAGCACTTTCAAAAAGATGAAAAATTATAGTTTTGAAAATGGTTGAAAAACAAAGATTATAGACAGAATACATATCTAAAAGTTTGAATTTAGAATCATTAGAGTGATATAGGAGTAAAGCTAAACATTAGACCAAGAAGGTCATCGTATAGTTTACTCTGTAAATGAATTTACAATGAAATCAAATAAATATATTAGAAATACATAATATAATTTGATGAAAAATAGGTATATGGTATATTTACTCTATATTCCTAAACTGATAATATATTAACATAACTTGGAAGCCAAGTTTAAAACATATACAGCTAAGTTTTAATAGGAAATAACAGCAGTCCTGCTTCATACGATTACATAAAAGGAATACATTTGAAAGTATGAAAGTGCAACTCTTATCTAAATTTCCTGTGGATGTCTCTGATCAACAGTCTGAAACTCCTAACTATGTAAAGGCTCTATGACAATTTGTATCGACTGATTATAGAGGGGTCATTAAAGATGGAGATAAGCTCTCAGCGAAAAATGCTATGGCAAAGCTATTGGGGAGTTAGTCGTGGAACCATTCGTATGGCTATGAAACGATTGGAAGAGGATGGTTACATTAATAAAAGTCAGGGTAAAAGGGCAACGGTTGCCACCTATGCCATGCATAAAAGAAATTCAATCAACTGGCTATACAATTTATGTTTAGAAGATTCTAAAGAGCCTATCACAAAGGTTCGGATGAAATGTGAGTATCAAAAGTGCAGCAAATACGTGGCCAATGAGATGGGGAAAGAGAATAGCGGCTTTTTAACTTTGGCATTGTTCTGGAATATTATCAGGAAGAAGAGCAGGTTGCTATTTCAACGGTTATTTTCGATGTGCATTGCATTGACAAAAAGTACTATCGATATAGAGAATAAAGAATTTATCAAAAAGTTTGCCTCGAAGAGATTTATAAATATCTAGGAGAGCAAGGACTGTACTTAGCGTTGTTCAGTCTGAAGGAAGCAGTAAAATCAAAGGACTTTCCGCAGAAACTCCTGTAATTGTTTTTGAGGAAATTCTGTTGGGAGAGAATGATACTCCACAGTTTTACTGTAAAACATCGTCTGAATGCGTTGAAATATCGCTTTTCCTTAGAGCGAAAAAGCACCATTTTAAAGAGGACACTTGGGAGGTGTAGGTCATGAAGAAAAGTATTGCATCATTACTAACGATGGGAGCTCTTTCCGCAATGTTAGCAGTAGCTGCTACCGGATGTGCAGGAACCGGTAAGACGGAAGGAACAACAGTAGGCACAACGGCAGCAGGACAAAATACAGCGGAAAAGAAGGAAAATGAAGCTTCTGCAACCGATGGAAAAGGAAAAAAAGCGGTTTATCTGGTTAATGGAAGTCTTGGAGATAAGGGGTTTTTTGATTCCGCAGCTAAGGGGATGGATTCTTACATAAAGACCTTGGTTGGGAAACCAAGATTGTGGAAATGGGTAGAGATGAAACCAGTTATGAGAGTAATTTCTTGGATGCAGCAGATCAGGATTGGGATTTAATTGTAGCCGGAACTTTTTCCGTCAGAGAGCAAATTGAAGAAACCTCTGCAAAGTATCCGGAGAAAACCTTCCTTGCTTTCGATTGTGCAATTAACAGAGATGTAGCCACAGAAGGTAATGTCTTGGGGATTACCTATAACTCCACTGAGGCATCTTATCTTGCAGGCGTAATGGCGGCAAAGATGTTGGATTCCGGAGACACAAAGATTGATGCATCCAAGAGAGTCCTTGGATTTGTAGGTTCTATGGACAGTGCGAACATCAATGATTTCTTAGTAGGCTATATTGAAGGAGTGAAATCCGTAGATCCGAGTATTCGTGTATTAACCTCTTATGTGGGTAGCTTTGAAGATGTACCAAAGTGCTTGGAGATGACGACACAGCTGTATAACCAGGGAGCACAGATGGTTTATGCTCCCGCGTCTCAGAGTATTTTAGGAGCGGCAACAGCTGCGAAAAATTGCGACAAATACCTTATTGCATGCGATCAGGATCTTTATACGCAGTTGAAAACAGACCAAGCTGACTTTAGCGGCAAATATCATTACCTCTACTTTGAAAAATGTGGGAGAGTCCATTGAGACAGCTGTAAAAGGCTTGGAAAGTGGGGAAATGAACGGAACACAAGACTATGTCATGGGCTTAAAAAGCGGAGCAGTTGGTCTGGCTGAAAATGAAAAACTATGAAAAGCTTGTTTCGGAGGATGCAAAAAGGCTGTTGAGGATGCAAAAAGAAAATTATCGATGGCGAAATCAAAGTAGATAGAGCAGTAGATAGTGAAAACAGAAGACGTTGCGCTTTGAGAGACAGTATGAAATAAAGCGATTTAACTGATTTCTACGCACCTTGCCCCTGGGAATGGTTGCAGGTGCGTTTTTATGGGGAATTCAAAGTTTGGTTGGAGTGTTCGTCCTGAACAAGTGACATAGGAATAAGCTGGTATTCCGGTTTATCATGATAAAAAGTGAGGTTGAGATGGAGCAGGATATCAAGGAAAAGGAGAAATACTGCGATTAGAGAATATCGAAAAATCTATCCTAATGGTGTAATGGCTAATAAAGGTATAAACTTTTCGTTCTGGAGGAGAAATTCATGCTCTATCCGGTGAAAAATGGAGCAGGAAAAGTCACATTAATGAAAAATTATCTTCGGAGAAGAGCATAAGTTCCGGAAAAATTTTTCATTCATGGGGATGAAAAAGTCATTTTTTCCTCAGAGGTGGCGATTGAGCTAGGGAATCGAATGGTGCATCAACACTTTTATGTTGGTCCCTCTCTGACAGTTACAGAAAAATATTATTTTTGGGAATGGAGCCTTTTGCAAACGAGGCTTTATCGATATGGAATCAGCTTGTCGAAGGGTAGAAGAATTAAGTCAAAAGTATAACTTGTTGATGATCCTAAAGCAAAAATTTCGAGACCTTACGGTAGGGCAAAAACAGAAGGTGGAAATATTAAAGATTTTGTATCGAGGTGCGAAACTTTTTGATTTTTGATGAACCGACAGCTGTATTAACTCCTCAGGAAACTGAAGAGCTGTTCGTACAACTAAAAAACCTAAAGAAGGCAGGATATACCATCATTTTCATATCTCATAAGCTAAATGAAGTAAAAAGAACTTTGTGACAGAATTTCAATCATCAGGCAGGGACGTTTTCATGTGCGTTTTCCATGTTTCGGATGTAACAGAACAGGAAATTTCCAATCTGATGGTAGGGTCGAGAGGTGCTTTACTACAGAGAAAGAACTGCAAAGCCCGGAAATATTCTGCTATCGGTGCAAAAACCTTAGTTTCTATGCAGACTCTAAGAAGGCAATACTGGATAAGCTGTCCTTGACTTGAGAGAGGAGAAATCCTGGGCATTGCTGCGTGGAAGGAAATGGACAGAGGGAATTAGTGGAGGCTTTAACCGACTACTGAAATACCAAGAGGGTTCTATTAAAGTTCAAGGAAAAAGACATTCAGAAGGCATCTGTTCAGGAAATTAGAAAGCTATCTGTTGCGCATATCCCGAAGATAGAATGATAACTGGCATGGCTCATTCTTTATCGATTTTAGAGAATGCACTTTCCGATAAAAATGAATCTGCGAGGTTTTCTAAGCGCGGTATTCTAAAAGAAAGAGAGCTCAAGAAATATGGAGAAGAAATCACAAGAGATTATCAGATTTTCTGCAAAAATCCCGATGTACGGATTGACTCCCTTTCCGGTGGAAATATTCAAAAGGTTGTATTGGCCAGGGAACTTTCTTCATCACCCAAAAATCATTATTACAACCAGCCCACCAGAGGTGTGGATGTAGGGGGCAACGGAATTTATCAGAAAACGTCTGATTGGAATGAGAGACAATGGAAGTTGCGTACTTTTAATCAGTTCGGATTTAAATGAAATTTTGGGGCTTTCTGATAGCCTAATTGTACTTCACGAAGGAAAGATTGCAGCATATTTTTCAGATACTTCTTCGATTTCAGAAAAGGATTTGGGCGCCTATATGCTGGGAATTAAAAAACAATCGGAAACGGACATTCGGGAGGCTGTTCATGGATAGTAGTAAAAATAAATATTATAGTGGATCTGACGAAACTTTTGGTGACGATTTTGGTACTCATGGTTTGGTGGTTATCGTCGTGTTTGCCACAAGTTCTGATCCCTATGAATGCTTTTCAGCTTTTTGTAGGGTCCATTTACTTCTGCAAGAAGAATAGGAAATATTGTGGAGGCGGCTTGTCCTCTTATGTTTACTGCTTTAGCGGTACTGATGATTTTTGGAGCAGGACTTTTCTCCATGATTACAGAGGGAGCTTTCTTTTTCGGCACCTTAGGAGCACTGCTGGTTGCTTGCGGATTGTCTCTTCCTGTAGGCTTGCATCCATTCGTTGCTTTGGTAGTGGCCGGAATTTTTGCACTTGCAGCATTTTTCCTGCGGTTTTAAAAATGAAGTGGAAATGTATCGGAAGTGGTAACTCTCTGATGCTGAATAATATCATTCAATTCTTTGTGTTGTATTGTATCAGCTATTACTTAAGGGATATGAGCAGTCTTTCCTTGCAGTCTGTTCCTATGCTAAAGACTGTAAGACTGGCGGTGCTGATTCCGGGAACAAGAATTCACTTCGGTGTTTTTCTGGCACTTCTGTCCTGTATTTTTGTTTACATTCTTTTGTATAAAAACAACTTTCGGCATGAAGCTTCGCATCACCGGAGACAATAAAAATTTTGCAATTATTCCGGCATTAAAGCTCCTCTGTAATGTTGATGGCACAGATTGTAGCAGGAATTTTTAGCGGGAGTTGGAGGAGGTGCAGAGCTTTTTAGGAAATGTATACCCGCTTTAAAATGGACAGCCTCCCGGATATGGTTGGACAGGTATTGGTAGTATGCTTGCATAATCCTTTGCTGGTTCCTTTTGCAGCCCTTTTTATCGGTTATTTAAATGTTGGTGCAAGTATTATGGCAAGAAGCAGCGATGTCAGCAGTGAGGTAGTACAACTGATTCTAGGGAATCATCATTTTCATGATTGCTGCAGAAGCTTTATTTGTAAGTGGAAGCAAAAATGATTGTGGAAGGACCAAAAAGAAGAGCAAATGAAGAAGGAGGCTGCCAATGTTTAGCTTTAAATTCACTATAGATTTCCTTTTTATGTGGATTAGAGTAGCTACTCCGATTTTGTGGGCTGCTTTAGGGCAAGTATTTGTGAAAAAAGTGGAGTAGTTAATCTTGGACTGGAAGGAATCATGCTGATTGCAGCACTGTTCGGAGTCATCGGAAGTGCTTTTGGTGGCGGATTGTTTTGGGGAATTGCAGCAGGGATTTTATCTACGGTTGTGGTAAGTGTACTATTTGCATACTTTCATCTGGTTTTAAAAGCGAATTCGGTTCTTTTCGGTACTGCCATTACACACTATTGCGGCAGGCCTTTACCGTATTTGTTTACAGCTTTTAACAGGAGAAAAGGGATCCAGTTCCTCTTTGAATAGCTTCCAATTTCCGACATTAAATATTCCCATAATAGAAAATATTCCTGTATTGGGGAGAATTCTATCCGGACACAACATTCTTACGTATATGGGGCTTCTAATGGTGTTTTTAATACATCTTTTTTTCTATCGCACACCCATTGGACTTCGTATTCGAGCAGTGGGAGAGACTCCAAAGGCGGCAGAAAGTGTGGAATTAACGTGGTTCGCATTCGTCTTCTTGCTATTCTTTTATGTGGAATAATGGCAGGCTTTGGAGGAATGTATCTTTCCATGGGGTACTTGCCTATGTTTACCAGAGATATGGTTGCGGGCCGTGGCTTTATTGCTCTTGCGGCAAATGCTATGGGGCAGTCTACGCCGGTAGGAGTGTTGGTTTCATCTTTATTATTTTCCTTCTTTGACGGATTATCCAACATTTTACAAATGCTTAGAATACCGGCAGAATTTATCCAGATGCTTCCCTATGCCGCAACAATTCTGTTTTTAACATTGTATTCCATTAAAAAATATATGGTGAAAAGTAAGGAGAGTAGATTAAATGAAAAATGCTGATTGATTGCGATACTGGAATAGACGATTCCTGCATACCTCTCTATGCACTAAAAGAGCAAAAAGTCTTCATATTGAAGGAAATTACTACAGGCTTTGGGAATACCGGTGCTTTTACAGGCTGCTGAAAATGTTTTAAGACTGATTCAACTGGCAAATCCGGGATACGAAATACCGGTGGCAACAGGTGCAGAAGAGACTCTTTTAGGCAAAAAGGAAGACTACCCAATTCATATTCATGGAAAAACCGGGATTGGAGATGTGGAACTTCCAAAGTCTAATCAGGTTTTATCTAAGGAAAGTGCTTGGGAAATGATTGTTCGAAAGGCAGGGGAAATGCCGGGGGAACTGACCTTAGTTACCTTGGGGAGACTGACCAATCTAGCTAAAGCTTTAGAATTGGATCCTAAGTTGCCTCAGAAATTAAAAAATGTAGTAGTAATGGGAGGATGCGTTAAAGCACCCGGGAATATCAGTCCCTACGCGGAAGCCAACATTGGTGGAGATGCAGAGGGTCGGACATTGTTTTTCAAGCAGGCTTTCATATGATGGTGGTAGGGTTGGATGTGACTACAAAAACTTACCTTCATGGAGAAGATTTGGAAAACTTGGTAAGTACTGCAAAGAAGAGAACCTACCCATTGTCCGGTATTTGCAGGAAGCGTTAAAGCTGTATTTCCGTTTCCATCATGAAACAATGGGAATGATGGATGAAAGCGTAGTTCATGATCCCCTTGCCATGGTACTGGCAGATTGTCCTTCCTTAGGTACTTATAAACTTTTCAGTGCAAGAGTGGATACTACGAATTCCGATACTAGAGGCATGATTAAGATTGATGAAAGATTCTGTTCCGAAATTCAAGGAAGTGAGATTTTATTTTGCCTAGAGGTAGACGGGAAACAGGCGGTAAACAGACTTCTTTCTGTTTTTTAAAGTGTAAATCGGGGAAGAAATATGAGTAAAATAGTAGTCATTGGAAGTTTAAATATGGATCACATTGTTCATGTGCCTCATATGGTAAAACAGGGAGAAACCATTTTGGCAAAAGATGATCTGCGATTTGTTCCCGGAGGAAAGAGTGCAAACCATACCTAGCCATAGGAAAACTTGGGGGAGATGTCTGTATGCTTGGAAAAGTCGGAAAAAGATGAAGCCGGAAAAAGTATGATCCGAAATCTTTCAGAAGTGGCAGTGGATACTTCCAAGATAGAATTGTCGGATGCATCAACGGGAACTGCTTGGATTTGTGTTAATGAAGAAGGAGATAACAGCATTGTGGTAATCCCGGAGCAAATAAACAAGTAGACATTCCCTATATTGAGAAAAATCTATCCGAGATTCAAGAATCGGAGATGCTTATTTTACAATTGGAAATTCCGATAGAAACTGTTTGCTTTGCGGCAAAAGAAGCAAAACAAAGGGGGAAATTAGTGATTTTGGATCCGGCTCCTGCGCAAGTAGCGCTTCCTGTTGAACTTTTTCTCTATGTGGATATTCTAAAACCTAATGAAAACGGAATTAGCTATTTTAACAGGAATGGATGTATCTGCCAAAGTGGAGGATATGGTTAAAGAGCTTAGAAAAACTATACAAAGGAACTCTTGTCGTGAGCATGGGAGAAAAGGGGGTTTTGATTGATGATAGAGAGCATTCTTCCAGACTGCCGGCCAGAAAAACTACGGTTGTGGATACCACTGCAGCTGGGGATAGCTTTGTAGCCGGAATGGCACTAAAACTTGTGGAGAATAAATCCTTGGAGGAAGCGATAGAGTATGCACAAAAGCTTTGCTTCCATTGTAGTTTCCAAAAGTGGAGCACAAAGTTCTATTCCTACAGCTGAAGAAGTGGAGGATCTGGGATAGACTAGGAGGAATCATGGCAGAATATTTCATAGAAACCGCGTTGCTAACCCATGGCTTAGTTTCCCTTGGAGAGGAAGAAATCCTACATTAGTACTCTGGAAGGATAAAAATTAGTTTGGTTGGAAAATGGCAAAAATCTGCCATGGAACAATGGAAGAATATTTTCCACTTCGAAGAAGCGCCAAAGAAATCAAGAGAATCGATAGAGAAATTTTGCCTAAGGCCATGGCGGAGAAGGAGAATGGCTGCTTGACCGCTTCCGGTACGATAGCGGTTGCAGAGCTGTATGGTGTTCCTGTAGCGGTAACTGCAGGTATGGGAGGTATCAGCAGCTATATTCACGGAGAGACTCTGTGTCCGGATTTGCCTGCCCTTGCAGAAAGTAAAACCATTCTAATATCCACCTCTCCAAAGGATGTGGTGGATATTAAAAAGCTCTATCGATTGGTTACTAAAGCATCAGGTAAAGATACTGGGCGCTCGCTATGATTACTGTTCCGGCTTTATGTTTGCAGGAAAGAAAATACCTCTCTCCGGAATATTAAAGAAAGAAGCTGTAGTAAAACCGCACACTCTGATTTTACAGGATATCAAAGCAGAGGAACGCGTCAAAGACAGGGCTATTCTACAGCAGGCTTGGAGGCAGGGACTGAAGGCTCAGGAAAGAGGAGAGTATTTTTCATCCGGCAGCCAATGAAGTAATCAATCGGATGTCCGGAGGCGTGGCTGGAAGATTACAGCTAAAGTCCTTGATTGAGAATGGGAAGCTGGCTGGAGAAATTAGGTGGAATGATACTAAACTCAGAAAATAAATAGGAATTTAGAAGCATATAGGAGATTCAGGAAAAACTTCTTTGTGGGTAACACAAAGGAGTTTTTGTTTGCTTATCTACAGGGGGTACGACGATGTAAACGGAGGATTATGTGCTGTATATCGAGAAAAATGCTTAAAGGTGATTCCTATAAATGAGTGCTTGTATGGTAAAACAGAATAATAAAAGCTTAAGAACCTATGATATTATAAATAAAAACAGGAACTTAGATTTAAGTGGGATTTATACAATTACGTTAGAATCATGAACTTTTAGGTATATAGGCTTTGTTGTGTTTTTGTGACTATTTGTAAAAGTGGAGTTTGAGAAAGTTGGGGGATATGAGAAAATCTATATTTCTGATTTGGACGATACTTTGTTGGATCCGAAAAGCTAATTTACCGGAATATTCAAAAGTCCTTCTCAATACACTCATGGAGCAGGGGTTATGCTTCACTGTGGCTTCTGCAAGAAGTCCATTTTCAGCATTGCCTATCCTGGACGGATTAGTGCTACGGTATCCTCTGGTCTTACTGAATGGAAGCCTACTTTAACTATCCCGAAAAGGAAAAAATAGTACATAGTACAGTTCTTCCAAAAGATTCTGTGGCTAGAATTATTGAAGCGGTTAACAACTATTGTCCTCATTTCTAATCGTAGGGAAAGAGGGAAACAACATAGAGATGCAGTATTTCCAAGAGGATAAGGAGTATTGGAATTCTCTTGTGGACTATTCCTACTTTCAGCAGAAAAATAATTTTTTTCTTTAGAAATTCTTAGTTCAAAAGAAGAGATTAATAGACGTACTGCTTTATATGCCTTACTTTCCTTTGATGAACCATTGAAATTTGATGAATGTAGGTCTTTTCTTCAAGAAGATAAGAAATTATTTATAGATGCCTATAAGGATCGATATTTAGAGAATAGATGGTATATAGAGATTTTCAGTAATGAGGTTTCAAAGCAATATGGTATCCAATGTTTACAAAAGCTTTATTCTTTTGAGAAGTGGATAGCCTTTGGAAATGGAGAAAATGACCTTTCTATGTTTCGACAATGTGATGAAGGAATTGCAGTAGCGAATTCCTGTAGTGCATTAAAGGCAGTGGCTTCAGAAATTATAGGAAGTAATGTGGAAAAATGCAGTAGCTAAATACCTTCAGAAGCGATTTCAACGCGAATGATATCGCAATGATGCTGCTATTAAGTCGTGCAAAATTCAAAAGGCTTATGAGTAGCAAGAATAGAAAGCTAGAGTACTTTGAAAATAAGGCAGTGAAAAAACAATAAGATAATAGTGATACAGCAATGCGAAAAGGAGGAAAAAAGAATGGGAGGTGGGAGAAGTAGGAAGAATAACTTAGCCTATTTGTTTGTGATGCCGTCAATTTTCCTACTTTTTGTATTTACCCTTTTATCCTATTTTTGAACCTTATTTATCTGAGTTTTTATGAGTATAACCTGATTGGGAAAAAGAAGTTTGTTGGTTGGAAAAATTATTCCGTTTTATTATTTTCTAAGACGGATTTTTTTACAGGCCATGAGAAATACCATGGTCTTTTGCTTTAACGGTTTTACTTCTGTCCATTTTCTTAGCGGTTTTATTGGCTATGTGGCTACGAAAGGATAGCTTTTTAATCGACTTGTGCAGAAAAAGTATTTTCTTTCTCACTTAATATCTACGGTGTCTTGTGCTTATATTTGGTCGTGGATGTTTGATATGGATAGAGGGATCCTAAATTATCTATTTTAGCTTATGCCATTTTAGCGAAGAGCAAATGGCTAAACAGTTCGAAATGGCTATTTTTGTGGCTGTAGTAGCGGTATGGAAAAAGTCTTGGCTATTATTTATTGATTGTACTTTATGCGATTAAGACCATACCCAAAAATATTTTAGAAGCGGCATCTTTGGAAAGTAACAACAGTATTTTTAATTTTTGGAAGATTATTTTCCTATGATATCTCCCTCAATTATTCTTTCTTGTGATTACGATTACGGCAAATGCGTATAAAACCTTTGATTTAGTAAAGGTAATGACAAATGGAGGACCCGGGAATTCTTCTGATGTTTTGGTGACGTATATTTACAGACAGGCCTTTGAAATGAATGCAAAAATAGGCTTGGCATCAGCTTCTGCAACGATTCTTTTAGGCATCACCATTTTTCTAACCTTTAGCTATTCACGATTAATGTCAAAGCAGATTTTTATCAATAAAAAGACTTGAAAAGGATGGACTGTTGTTAATGAGGATATTGATAAGGAAAAAAGAAAAGATTCAATTTTTCAATTGCACGCATAGCGAATGTTATGCGTAAAGTGTGGGATATCTTTTTTAAAGTCTTTATGTTTGCTTTCTTTTCCTTTCCTTTGTATTGGATGTTCAGTACAGCCTTTAAAAGCTATAAGGAGTCTATTTTGTTCCCTCCTTCTTTGATTCCGGGGAAAGTAGAGCTTTCAGCTTTTACGGAAGTATTTCAAAAAATAGATTTTTTGCATTTTGGAAAAAACTCGATTTTGGTTTCGATTTCTGTGGTTCTTTTACAAGCTTTAGTGAGTGTTCCTGCAGCCTATGGCTTTGCAAGATATTCCTTTAAAGGGAAAAAATTGCTGTGGGGAATTGTAATGCTATCTCTCATGATTCCCTTGCAGATTACGTTTATTCCTGTCTATATCCTTTTTGCAAAGATGAAAATATTGGGAACCCTTTTACCACAGATTTTACCTTTTATTGCAAATGGTTATGGAATCTTTTTGATTCGACAGTCTTTTTTACAACTGCCCAAGGAACTGATGGAGTCGGCATATTTAGATGGAGCAGGGGAAAAAGAGATACTCACCTATATTGCGATTCCTCATGCAAAGGCAAGTATTTTGTCTGCTATATTGATTAGCTTTATTAGTACTTGGAATTCTTATTTCTGGCCCTTTGTAATGACCAATAAAGAAAGTAATATGCCTCTGACTCTTGCTATGCAACGCTTACAGGATGCGAATCAAGGAGTAGAGTAGCCAACTCTTATAGCTGCAAAACAGTATTTTTAACCTTACCGGTATTGATTCTATTTTTTATTACTTAGTAAACAAATCCTTTTTATCCTTTGGATATCAGGAAGAAAAAAATAAAGGAGAAAAAAGTATGAGAAAAACATTTTCAAAATTGCAGCTGTAGGCGGACTTGCTATGATGCTTGTAGCCTGTTCTACAGGGGGACAGAAGGAAGGCGTGGCAAGTACAGAAGTAAAGCAAGAAGAAACAAAAACAAGAGTCGGAAAGTAAGGAAAGTACCGGACAGCCAATAAAAATTACTTTTTGGCATGACAGAAGCTCCGATACTGACAGCCAATTTTTGAAAAACAGGTGGAAGAGTTTAATCAGAGCAATGGAAAAGGAATTGTTGTAGAAGAGGTAGCAAAAGGATATTTGGATGATGTACAAGCTGCGGTCACTACTGCTATTGCTGCGGGAGAAGCTCCGGTTTTAGCGGATCTTTCTTGTAACGGAATTCCAATATTTGCCTCTGAGGGTGTTCTTGCAGATATGAAGCCCTATATCGAGAGAGACAAATTTGATATGAATAATGTAGTGAAGGAATTACAGGATTATGTCTACTATGAGGATCAAATTGTTTCCATGCCTTATACTAGAGGTACTGCAATTCTGTATTATAACCAAAATTTGTTTAAAGAGGCAGGATTAGATCATGCTCCCGGTTCTTTGGAAGAACTGAATCAGTATGCTAAGGAGATTTACAAGAAATCCAACAGGGGAGATTCAAGGCATAGGTTACACTATTGAGCCAACATATTATCAGCACTATTTGTTACATTCTATCAATGGAGTAGGTTTTTATTGATAAGGACGGAAAATAGTGCAAGTTGTTTAGAGGATGGCTCCATGGAGAAGCTCTTAAAAGATTGGTATAGCTGGACAGAGGAGGGCTGGTGCGATTCCTGCGTTAGAGAAAAGCCAGCTCTGTAATGCAAGAAGCATTTTATAACCAAAAACTGGCAGCTTTTTGTTTCAGCTCCAATAGAGCAACATCTATTAGCAAAAAGGCAGAAGAGGCAGGGTTCCCTCTGGGAATGGGAGCCTCTGTAGGCTATGGCGGATATGCTGCACCCTTTGGGGGCGGTTCAGTAGGCATTATTGCAAAGGGCATAGTGAAGAAGAAATTGCTGCAGCATGGGAATTCGTAAGTTCTTAATGGATGATAAGCAGGTTGTTGCAAATCATATCGAAACTGGCGTGCCTCGGTAACCCTACTCCGCAGTAGAAACAGAAGAAATGAAAGAGTTTTGGGCCAAAGATGAAAATGCAGGTTATAAGTTATCTTATGAGCAGGTAAAGGATGCTTCTGCACCGTCGATGTCTATTCACACCTCTGAGTGGACAAGTGCGGTTAAATCTGCATGGTCAGAATTGATTCAAGCCAGAGATATTTCTGTAGAAGAGTGCATCAACAAATTAAAAGATGAGGCAAAGGGAGATTTTTCACTACGAGTTAAGTAGCTAGATCTACGAATATGAATAGAATGTAAAAAGGTGCCATGGTTTAGACTGTGGCACCTTTTTTAAGTTGCTGGGTTTGAAGATAGAGATTTAAAACATAAAACCTCATTGAACTCTTTTGCTTATTGGTATAGTCAGAGCTCTGTAACATATGAAATATACATGAAAACATATGAAACAATATTGACTAAAAATACTCAATAGATATAATTATTCACAAGATGTTATTGTGATAAATGCATAAAAATAGATTGCTAATACATAGTTACTAAAGGATTATTCCAAATGAAGAATAATGTGAAGCAAGGAAATTCTGCAACAGTTAGGATATTGCAAAAACAGCTGGGGTTTCCCCATGACTGTATCAAGATACTATTCAGGAAGTTCAGTGGTAAGCAGAGAATTGGCCAGCTGCATAGAGGAAGTATCTGAAAAACTTGGCTATGTTCATCAACATAAGAGACGTAAAGAAGGGAGAGTGATTGCAGTTATGCTTTCCCAACCTCGAGCTTATGTTCTATCGTGATGTGTTGAGAGAGAGTTTTTGCCCAGTTGCCCTGATACCAATATCGTACGGTGATTATTCCCTATGAGAAAGGGGAACAAGATTATAAAAAGATTTTTCAGAAATGAATATTGAGGGTGTGATTTATCTGGATGAAGAAATAGATTCGGAAATTTTGCGTTATATTTTTGTCTAAGAATATTAGAACTGTGATGTGTGTGGACCTGCTATGGACAACAAGTCAGAGATGGTACATGTAAATGACATGTTGGCAGCATATGAGGGGATGAAGTATCTAATTCAGTTACACCACGAAAGAATTTTAATTCTATCTGATTATGCAAATAAACTGGGATCCACATTTCAAAGGTTGGTAGGTTGTAAAAAGGCTATGGAAGAATTCGCTATACCTATACTGGAAGAGCTTTTTGCACATGGAAAGATAACCTATGAAATGGGATATCGTTTAACGAAGAAAGTTTTATATAAACAGGTGGACTTTTTCGGCAATCTTTGCTTTTAGCGATGAAATGGCTATGGGTGCCATTCTGCATTACATGAAAGTGGGATACAAGTACCGGAAGATGTGTCTGTTCTAGGCTTTGATGATATTTCCTTTTCGGAAAAATACAATCCGCCTCTGACGACAATACATCAGCCCATACAGGAATTCGTTACGCAATCTTTGAATTTTTTTTTAGAAAAAGAAGAAAGAAACAAAAATGTAGATATTATATTTCCTTTCAGAATTATTGAAAGAGCTGGCTGCCAGGAAAAACAGGCAGAAGTGAATACATTTTATAAAGGAGGCTTTATGAAAAACAAATTATCTATGGAGACGCAAAAGCTTGTGAGTGCAAATACGCTACGAGGAATTGCCTATGGAGTACTGGCAGGGGGCACTAGTGCTTACAGCAGGATGCGGAAAGAAAGAAGAGGAACAAACGAATCTAACTCTAGCTATTTGGGATGAGGCACAGCTTAGTGTAGTTCAGGAAAACGTAGATGCCTTTAATAAGGAACATGAAGGAAAAATAAATGTTAGTGTGCAACAGATTCCATGGGACTCTTATTGGACAAAATTGGATGCCTCTTTAGAAACCAATGAGGCACCGGATGTTTTTTGGATGAATGTTTATCTTACTAAGTATGCAGATCATGAGCTACTCCATTCTTTGGATGAATATATTGAAAAGGATAAGCTTGATTTATCCGTTTATGCACCAGGGAAGAATAAAGGCATTTAATTATGGTGATAAGCAGTATGCCCTTCCCAAAGGATTAGATACCGTAGTTTGTGCCTTAAATAAGACATTTTTCCAAAAGTATGATGTGGAACTTCCCAAAGAGGATGGACCTGGGACGATATGCGTGCAACTGCAGATCAGCTAAAGAGTGCAATCCATGAGAAAGGTGGAAGTGAATATCCTATTGTAATGGAATTGGATGGACAACCTTCTGGATTAATTTCTTGTATCAAAACGGAGGCTATTACCTTAGTGAAGATGGAAAAACAACAGGTGCTAGCATTGCCGGAATCTCAGGATGCGATTCAGCAGGTTGTTGATTTGATGGACAATGGTCAGATGGCACCCTATGAGGTACTTTCCGAGAGTAAGGGAACAGACTTATTTGTTTCCGGTCAGGCAGGTGTTGTATTCGTTGGTTCTTGGAAAGCAAGTGTATTGGAAGACAGTAAGCTAGCTCAAGATGGAAATGTTCAGCTGATTCAGATGCCGGCTATGGCAAAAAATAATTATTGTACAATGGGTGGACTTGGCTATGTAATGAGGAAAAATGTAAAAATAAAGAGGCGGCATGGGGAATTTATTCGTTATATTAGCGGTGAAGAGGCAGAAACGCATGAGGCAGAGAAGGAACTCGATATTCCGGCCTACTTATCTGCTCAGGATGCTTATGTTAAGAACTTTAAGAATCTGGATGCTCAGGTTTTTATGGAAGCAAGTAAAACTGGTTTCCCCTATCCTTCCAATGGTAACTTTGATTGGACTTCTTTTGTGGATGATTCCATGCAGGTGGCTTTTGCGAAAAAGCAGAGTGTAAAGGATGCATTAGAAGAAGGCGCTAAAAAGGCACAGGAAGTATTGGATGAACTGTATAAATAAATTTATAGAAAGCGAAGAGAGCAAGAGAAACTTGCTCTGCTATGAGGATGTAAAGATGAAGAGGGAAGTAAATAGAGTTAATCGCAAAGATAAACAGGAAATACTTGTGGCGTACTGTTGCATCCTTCCTATGTTTCTAGGGCTATTTATTTTCTATATACTTCCCTTTTTGAAAAATGTCTTTTTAGCTTTCGAAAAATGGGAACCTTTTGGCAATGGTGTTTTTATCGGCTTAGAAAATTATCGAAAATTGCTTCAAGATGAGGTATTTTGGATAGCTTTCAAAAATACTATTTTTATGCCATTGTAGGAGTTCCTATAGTACTTTTTGCTTCAGTTTTTGGCTAATCTTTGAATAAAGAAATGCGAGGAAGGACAGTTTATCGCACTCTCTTTATATCCCTGCAATAACCATCCCTGCAGCTATTGGAATTTTATGGCGATGGATATTAAACTATCAGTACGGAGTTTTAAACTATCTTTTAGAAAAATAGGACTATCACGACAAGCTTTGGCTGGGAGATGTGAACTGGTACGATGGTCCATTATTCTGGTTTGTGCCTGGTCTATGATTAGTACCTATACCATTATTATGCTGGCAGCTCTACAGGGAATTAATAGGGAGTATTATGAGGCGGGAAAAATTGATGGGGCAAGCAATGGGCAGCTATTTTTTCATATTACGCTACCAATGTTATCTCCTATGATTTTTTTCTCATTCATCATGATTACCATTGGGATTTTACAGATTTTTGACTTCATTTACCTGATGGTGGATAGGAAATTCTGGCTTATCAATACAGTTACAGCTTAGTGACTTACTTTTATGAGTGTGCTTTTACAAAAAGCAGTATGAGGGGATATGGGGCGGCAATTTCCGTGGTATTAGCTCTATTAATTTTGTTTGTCACCATTATTCAGATGCTGGTCAAAAAATATTGGGTAAAAGAAGGGTAGGGACATAAAAATGAAGATAAAAAGTAAAGAGCGGAGAGCTTGGGATCAAGCATTTTAAAATCATTTGTTCCTGCTGATAGCGGCATTTTTGCCTTTTGATCCATTCCTTTGGATGTTCTTAACTTCTATCAAAAAGCTATGAAGAGACGATTCGGATTCCGCTGAAATTCTTTCCTACCGTACCGAAGTGGGATAATTTTGAGATAGTTTTTTTCGAAACTACAATTTTCTATTCTGTATTTTAATACCTTTTTGTGACCATCCTGATGATAGTGTTTCAATTATTGGTTTGTAACACTTTCGTGCATTTGCTTTGCCAGACTAAATTTTCCTGGAAAAGAATTTTTTGTTTTTTGTTTATGCTGGCTTTAATGATGGTTCCCAGTCAGATTTTATTATTCCAAGTTTAAGTTAATGGTATCTTTTGGGACTTAGTAATACCCTAGTGGGTCTGGCATTACCGGGAATTTTTAATATTTTTGGTGTATTTTTAATGAAACAATTTTTGAAACGATTCCTAAAGAACTGGATGAAGCTGCCAGAATTGATGGGGCAGGTATATGACAATTTATTGGCGGATAGTTATTCCTCTTTCCAAGTCCGGTATCGTTACATTGGCTATTTTAACCATGCTTGGTTCCTGGAAGGATTTAATGTGCTTTCTAATAAACAACTCTCTAGAGAGAAGATGACTCTTGCGGCAGGTCTGGCGATGTTGATTGGGGAACATACAACCTATTATGAGCAGGTTATGGCGGGGGCGGTGATTGCGGTACTTCCTCTCATAGTTATTTTTATTCTTTTTCAAAAAGCAATTTGTAGAAGGAATTGCCTATAGCGGCTTAAAGGGCTAGGAAGGAAAAGAAAGATGATTTTTAAGTTTCAATTAATGATGCGCATATTCACTTATTTGATGTCAAAGCTATAGAAGAATGCATTGCTATGGTGGATTTTTGTGGCTATAGCCATTGGAATTTTTTAGCGTACACCATGCTTGATCATAAAGGATGTTTTGCAAATAATTTACTTGCTGCTTTGATGAAATTAAAAAGAAAAGGGTAGATGTAGAGCCTTCGCTTCTTTTGATTATGCCATGGATTTTACTGTGCCGAAGGCGGAGGAATTAAAAAGGCAGATTCAATTTTTGACTTGGCAGGATTTGACGGAATAAAAATGTTGGATGGGAAACCCTTGTAAGGATGAGACAGGGGATTCTCTAGATGCGCCTAACTATGACTTGATGTTTGATTATGCGGAAAAATCTCAGATGCCTATTACCTACCATATCAATGATCCGATTGAATTTTGGTACTGGGAGAAATTACCTGAATGGGCCAAAAAGGAGAATAATTTCTATGGAAATGGTACATATCTGCATAAATGGGAGTTGGATGAAGAAGCATTTGGCTTTTTACGGAAGCATCCGAAGCTAAATATTGTTTTGCCCCTATTTCTTTTTGTTTCGGATCAGCCGGGGCTGTAGTGATAGTGTTTCATCATTATGCCAATCTCCGTTTTGATATCACTCCTGGGTGGGAAATGTTTGAAAATTTCTGCAAAGGATTGGGACTATTGAGAGATTTTTGAAAAAAATATTCCGATAAAATTTTGTTTTGGAACGGATACCTTTTCGGATCATTGGAAAGAGACAGTATTTTTGCTTAAGACGAGTGCTGGAAACAGAAGAGAAATTTATTGCTTTTGAAGAAAAATTGTAGAGGTCTTAATCTTAAAGACGAAAATATTACAAGACTTGTATTTTAATAATTACCATAAAGTGGTTCGGAACATAGAAAAAACTATAAATGTGAAGATGGTTTTGGAATATGCGGATAGCCTGTATGAGAGAATTCCAAAGGATGGAAAGAGAAGGAAAATCTAGAAATTTTTGGAATACTTGAAGAAGGAAATTGCAAAAATATGCATAAAATGGGAGATTGTGTATGAAAACATATGATTTTAAAACATTTTCCCAGATGACCTGGATTTGATATTCAAAGGAATGGAATAGAATGCCTCGCCAGGAGAGAAGTATTTTCTCAGGAGTTTATGATGCAATTAGGAGGAGGACCTAACGGTAATTCCAATTGTATTAAATTCCCTGGAAAAACCGCGCTGAGTACTTTTTGGGGAGAAGATGAAGAGTCAAAAATTGTGCGTTCACTTGATGAAAAAGTCTGGGATTTACAAATTATACTAATTTTATTCAACAACAGAAAGAGGAAAAGGCAAAAATCCTTTGGTTGTATCTTGCGTATTTTCTTGGGATAGAGACAGAGGTTTTGTGACACGAAATGATGAAAGTCTGTGAAGAGAGCTTACCGGAAGAGACAGTGTATCAGTACTTGAAGGATGCGAAGGTTGTTTTTGCACCAAAAGGACATTTTAGAAGTAACTAAACGGTTACATGAAGAAGGAAGTATTATCGTTAGCGATACAGGTTGGAAAGATGACTTGAACATCAAAGATTTTGTGAAAATGCTTTCCTTTGTAGATGTATTTACCCCTAATGATAAGGAAGCTATGAAGATGACAGAAACAACTTCTGTGGAGGAGGCTCTTAAAGTTTTAGGGCAATATACCAGACTTCCCTATTGTTACGATGGGAAGCAGAGGTTGTGCTTGGATGGAGAATAATACTTTAAGATTCTCTGAAGCCATATCATTTCCGAAATCTATAGATACTACAGGTGCAGGAGATAATTTTTTGGCGGGAGTTATTTATGGAATACTAACAAGCGATAAAAATTTCTAATTGGCTAAAACTAGGAAAATATTTTTTTGCTGGGTATTCTACTACAGGACTTGGATGCTACCAAAGTATGGTTACCGGAGATATAATCCGACAATATTATCCGGGGAAATTGTAAGCGAGGGATATAAAATGAAATTGACAGTTATTGGAGGCGGTGGAGTCCGTTCTTTATTTTTGGCAAAAAGTATTGCACAAAAAGCTGAATCTCTGCGTATTACTGAGCTGGTATTTATGGATAATGATGAGGAAAAAGCTCAGGATATATGGGGTACTTGCCCAGGAAGTGAGTAAGAGAATAGCACCGAAACTGGACTTTGTCTTAAGTAAAGATTCGGTGGAAGCCATGAGGGATGCAGACTACATTATCACGACTATTCGTGCCGGTGGGGATCATATGAGAGTTCTGGATGAAAGAATTGCTTTTATCCCATGGTCTCCTGGACAAGAAACTACCGGCAGCAGGGTTTTTCCTTTGCAATGCGCTCTATTCCGGCTTTGCTGGAATATTGCAAGTTAATAAAAACTTATGCAAAAACCAGAAGTTAAAGTTTTTAATTTTACTAATCCTGCAGGAGTAGTTTCTCAAGCTTTGAGAGATATGGGCTATGATTTTTGCTATGGAATATGTGGATGCTCCCAGTGGAATGCTACATCAGTTTGCAAAACTCTATGATGTGGACGCGTGTTCTGTAAGTGGAGAGTGCTATGGTTTAAATCATCTTTCCTTTTTCCTCCATTAAAAATTGAAGGACGAGAGGTTCTTTTCTGAGCTTATAGATAGAGAAGATGCCTATGTAAAAACGGATATGCGTTTTTTTGAGAAAAGAGCTTCTACAGAATATGGGGATGATTTTTAAATGAGTATTTATATTATTTTTTTCTACAGAGAACAGGCGGTGAAACATATTTTACATGCGATTCAGACAAGAGGCGAAAGTAGTAGCATATATTAATCAGCAGATGACGAAGGATCTTTCCGGTTTGGATGTTCATCAGGATTTTGAAAAATGTATTCAATGTTTTGAAAGGTGGTATGCCCTTCGAGAAAACGCCTATATGTCTGCTGAAACCGGCATTCATCGTGATAAGCCTTGGTCTTTTGACTTAAATTCACCGGATAATGGGGGTTATGCAGGAGTAGCTCTTAAATTTATGGAAATCATGCAGGAAAATAGAAAAGGAACTATGATTCTATGTACTCCTAATCAGGGAGCTATTCCATACTTAAAGGATGAGGATGTTGTAGAAATTACTTGTGAAATTAGTAAAGAAGGGGTAAAGCCGCATAGGATTTTGCAAGCTGACGAAAGAGCATTGTCTTTAATTCGTCGTGTCAAGGAATATGAAAGACTTGCTTCCCGTGCAATTTGTAAGCGTTCTATTCAGGATGCAGTAGACGGTCTTTTGCTCATCCACTAGTTGCCTCTTATTCTTTAGCAAAAATTAGTTGAGCAATATCTAATACTTAATGCTGAATATTGTCAGGGATGGAAATAATCATCATAGATGCCGTATCTGTTAGATTGAGCTAAAAAGAAGATTTTTGTCGGTTATATCGAACAAAAATCTTCTTTTTGCTTAAATATCAAAGTATAATATAAGCATATATTCTTTACCTCTAAGAGTAATATATATCAAGCGATTTAATTAGTGAGATTAGAGAGCGTATAGCTTTTTATTGAAATAGTATTACCTCTAATCTAGTCAGTTTTAACGGACTCTCATCCTGCGTAAAATACATTTTAGAGTAAGCAAAAGCAAAAATACCCATTGCTGAAATAGAAAGGATGGTCTTTGCCATGGAAGAGATGTATTTTACAATTACGGGATGCAATCATTATTTTGGTACGGAGTTTTTGAAGGAGGGCATGAAGCTAAAGCTGGAGAAGGAACCGGATAATAAATTCGATTCCGAGGCTATTTTGAGTGAAGATAAAAAGGCCTTGGAAAGATTGGCTATGTGCTAACAGCCCTTATACGGTGAAGGGAGAGTCCATGAGTGCTGGAAGACTGTATGACAAGATTGGAGATAAAGCCAAAGCCAGAGTTGTCTTTTTGCTTCGGGATGGAGCCCTTTGCAGAGTTACAGATTGCGGACTGGGGGAAAAGTTAGCATTATAGGAGGTTTCTATGTCGAAATTTGCTTCTAAATTTCAGAAAGGTATTGATGTCATTTTCCTATCGGGGAAAGGAAATTTTTCAAGCCCTTAAAACACCGGGCGGATTGATGAAAGAGTAAGCGCTGTCCGGGAATGGGTAGGCAAATGTCTTTTTCTATACGAAAATGGCAAGACCATCATGATTGATGCGGGCTACAACTATGAGCGTCTGGCGGAGAAGATGAAGTGGCTGGAACTGGAGCCTGCTTCCATTCAGCATATCCTGCTGACCCATTTGGATACGGATCATGTAGGGGCGGTGGAAAAGGACAGTGCAGGGCTTTTTCGGAATGCCAAGCTTCTACCTTGGAGAGACGGAAAAATAAATATTTGAACGGAGAGGCTCGTCGAAGAGTCTTATTTGGGCATTATAAGCTTCCTATGGTGAAGACGGACAATGAGAAAAGGCTCTTAAAAGATGGAGAAGTTTTCTATATTGATGATATCAAAGTGGAGGCTATCCTGGTGTCGGGACATACCTTTGGGCATCTGGTTTATCTCATTGATGATGCCTATCTTTTTCACGGGAGATACCATTTGGTTTGGACCGTGATGGAGGCTATAGCTTTTTAAATTCATTGGCTGAGGACAATGAGCTGGCGAAAAAGTCCCTTTGTAAAAGCTGGAAAAGCTTTTGAAGGAGAGAGGGATTTCTCCGAAAATTATCAGCGGGCATACCGGCTGGACAGATGATTTGGACTTTGCTTTTCGACATAAGGATCAGATTTGTAACTCCTTAAAGAAGCAAAAGCCCCATGATCCCATGGCACCCTATGATGCCTATGATGAACGGGAGGATACCGAGAAAAAGGCAAGGGAAGAGTGGCTTCCAAAGGCCAGAGAAATAATGGAATAATATAAGCATAAGGAGCGACAGCATGGTAGTTGTTTTTGAATTTCTTAGCCGAGAGCCTATTGAAAATGTCATTACCGCAATGAATTTTCAGGTGGATAGGCTGGTATTTTTCGGAAATCATGAGGACATTATTTCACAGAAGGAAAAGACGGAGAATTTTCTGAAAAAATACTGTGCTGTGGAAAGCATTGTCTTTCTGCCCTTGTCGGGAAGCAATTTGCAGTCGGTTTTGGAAACCATGCGAAAGGAAATCGAGCTGGAACTTAGCAAAAAGCCAAGCTCTTTTTCGACATTACGGAGGAGAAAGCCTGATGCTGGTAGCCTTGGTATGCTGTCCCGGGAATATGAAACACCTATGCACATGTACGACATTTTCAAAGGAAAGCTTTTGGAATTGAATGCGAATCATTGCATTACAATGAGGCGAAGGAAGAGCCTTTCAACAGAGATAAACAGAATGATGAGGTAAATGCTTATGAGCCAAAATGTTGAGTTCCTAAATGATAAAACAACATAAAAGGCATCAGTAGCATTGCGATCAAAACGAACTATTCCCTATGACTCTGGATAAGCTGATTGAGATGCATGGCGGTGTCATTAACTACAAATTACAAAAAGGATATTAAAGATGTTCCGGACGAGGAGAGTAGGGGAGATATTTTAAAAAATCCGAAAGGTGATGAAGCTTCATTCGGAGCATTGGAATCCCTTTTTCCGAGTTTTTAAGAGAAAACATGAGCCCTGATGAAGAGGGGCGAGTGTATCGAAAAGAAAGTACGGTACTGAAGGCATTGGCGGATTCTTCCAATAAGCTAAAGTCTGCTCATAAGTTTTATCAAATCATGGAGGATTTGGGCTCGGGCAGGAGCGATTCTTGATTTAAAACATTCCGAGGGAAAATATCACTTTCGCTTTAAGAACAAGGCGATTAAGGGATATCTTTGGGATGGAGGCAGCATTTTAGAGCTCTATACCTATTTGCAGGAAAAAGGGCATAGCGATGAGTGCCGGGTAGGAGTGCATCTGGATTGGGATGGGTGCTGGAAGGCACCTGCCGGAATTGATGTGTTAAATGAAATCGATGTCCTGTCTCTTCAGGGCTATATTCCCAGCTTTATTTCCTGTAAGAGTGAAAGCTATCTCCCCAGCAGTGCCTGCATGCCCTTTATGAGCTGGATACGGTAGCACATCGCTTTGGCGGAAAAATATGCCAAGAAGCGACTGGTGGTGACAGTCGGAGATGAACGAAGTCTATCAGAGCGTGCCTTGGAAATGGGAATAGAGCTGAAAGTGGAATAAGAAACCTTTGCCGTGACTTGGGCGTAAAAAGGATTGGTTTTTTAAAATATCTGTATTGTACGAAAAAGGTAACTGTTTATGGAATGGGATGATTTTTTTATGAAAGGGCTGAAAACTGGAGTAAATCCACTTTTAATCCAAAGAATTTCTCTTTGAAGACGATAGGAGAGGCTTGGGAGATTTCTGATATTGCAGAACTTATAAAGGATCAGGAATTAAATGCGAAAGCTGATAAAAAGCGATGTCCTTAGGAGCGAAATTTCCCTTTGAGGATATTGTGAGCTTTGAAGGCCTGGTATCCAAAAGAAACAATCTGTCAAATGATAGACTATGCCCTTAAATCATGGAGAAAGCATAAGTACAGATGAAATCTTGGGGTTTGAAGGAATCGTAGATCAGGATACCTTGGATATGCTCACTTCATTCCATGGTGAATCGAAAGATTTCTCTTAACGCGGATGATTTACTTGACTTGGATGGCGTGGTATCCCAGTCGGTGATAGATCGGGCTGCTCTGGCTTCGACACTGCAATTTTTCCAGAGATGACATGGCGTATTTAGAGGATGTGCTGAGTCCTGAGTGCACTGAGAGCTTTTGTGAGAAAAAACGGTCTCTATGAAATGGATGGAGAATATAGAAAGCTTATGAAGTCTCCTGCAAAGAAAAACAATAAAGCTTCGAAGCTAAGAGCAAAGGCCTTTTATGAAGCTGCCCAAACAGACAGTAGTATCAGATAGCATACAGATAGCAATACAGAGGGAGAAGTCCCGGGAATTTCTTTGTGGACATTACTTGTTGCTCTGATTAGCTTTCCTTTTACCCTGCTTTTTAAGATCATTCGGATTTTTGCTTTTCTCAGTTTGTTTAGCGGAAAGAAGACGGAAGAATTTCGTGTCGGCGATCCGGTTCTGGTACGATATAGCCAGACGGAAGGTCGCATTATCGATATTAAACGGAAGCCTTATCATGGTATCCATGTATGACGGAGGCAAGGTGGATTCCTATCAGGCTTATGAGCTTGAGAGAATATAATAAAGAAAAATAGCTTTCGTTTTTGGGGAAATAAAATATCCCAAAGCGGAGCTATTTTTCTATTTTTTTAGAGAAAAGAATTTGAAAAACAAGCTTTTGAATCAAAATTTTGCAAAACAAACTTTCAAATTAAAAGCTATTTGTACTTATAAAATCCTTCCCTGCATTAACTCCAATCTTTACCCTCTGCCACATACTTTTCTAAGATAGCCTTAATCTTCCGGGGACACTGTCGGATCCTGAGACTGGGGATTGTTGGATACGATGTTTAGGGCAGTATTTAAGCTCACGATATCCAGAATCTGGAAAGGTCTGAGAGGAGAGCTGTGCCCAGTCTCCAGGTCAGGTCAATGGTGGCAGGATCTGCCACTTCTTACCAAAAGCATTTCTCCTGCGCTTAAGAAGGGAATCAGCATGGAATTAAGGATGTAACCGGGCTGTTCCTTATGTAAAACGGAGGGGAATCATTTTAATTTCAGAGGCAAAGTTCGCCACTGCCTCATAGGCTTTTTGAAGTTCCATCATGACCCATGATTTCAGCGGTATTGCTCTTCCAGATGTTATTGGCAAAATGGATAGCCAGATAGTTTTCAGGTCTGGAGAGACAGTCTCTAAACTGGCTGGGCACCATGCTGGAAGAGTTTTCAGGCAACAATGGTATTTTCCGAAAGGAAGGGATCGATAGCCTTATAGAATTCCCTCTTGCCTCAGGATTCTCCGCCATACTTTCAATAATTAAATCTGCATCCTTGCAGGCTTCGAAAGGTCGGTAGTAAGCAGAATATCCTTATGGGCTCTTTCTACATTTTTCCAAAAGCTTGTCGATATCCGCCTCTGTAACAGAAGAAGAGTCAGAATCAATCCCTCTGGAGAAGCTCAGTCCCTTTCCCAGGTTCTTTTTGCCTCTGTCAGCTCATTCTATAAATCGTATAAAAGTCTTTCCAGCTTCGGCTTGGTTCTCTGGATAGAGTCCTCACTTTAGCCAAATCTTTACGGAAAATCCGGAAAATGCAGTCTGAAAAGCAATTTGAGAACCCAAAAACTCCACCGCCGGCTACTGTAATATTTTTTTTAAAAACTCATAACGACCTCCATTTCTATCTTAAAAGATATTTTGAAATTAAATTGTGTAAAATATATTATAGCAGGAAGTTAATGAAAGGAAAGAGGAGGGAAGAGACTTTATAATTATTTCATTTTCTAGAGTCGATATATATTTGTTTTTACAAAGGCGCTAAGGTGTTGCGTAACTCCAACAATAATGTGGAGCTATTTTTTTGTTACGTAATATTTTTTTCTATTCAGTATATAATAAAAAAATTAATATTTAACAGAAAAATCGAGAAATGAAAGCAAAAGTATTTTAATAAATAAACCACGGTATTGTGAGACTCTGTTTACTTTATCGTATTGAAAAGAAAAAGTACTACCGGAAAAAGAGCGAACGAATTCTTAGAACTTTGCGGCAAGAGCTTTTGGATTTTCTGTCGTTTAAAAATAGCAAACTCATAAGGAGGTAAAAATGAATGTAGCGAAGAAGTGGGGAATGGCAATGCTGGCTCTGGGACTAAGCATATTTATGGCTTTTACCGGCATTTGCAGGAGAATGGGTCTATGATGATCCGGAAAATTGGAAGTGGTGGTACAAGGAAAGCGGACGGAACTTATCCGAAGGACAGCTGGAAGCAAATCGATGGAGAGTGGTATCACTTTGATGAATCGGGTTATATTGATATCGGATGGAGAAATTATCCTAGAACAGAAATGAAAAAAAGTTTTAGGAAGCATGATGGAAGTTGATATTGACCAGTGGTACCATGGATGATTCTGGGAAAATGCTGAAAACCAAAAATTATATTGGAGGATACACAGATGAAAGCGGTTTACTGCATTTTGATCATGTGTCTGTAGATGCAAGTGCTTATGAGCGTTATGTAGGCAAAAATAATGCAGGAATCCCTAAGCCTTTATCAGAAAAACGCAGAGTATAAAGAGGATATAAAAATATGATATGGTAGGAACACCATTGGAGGGAGATGGACTTGGAGGTTGGAGATATCCCATCACAGATTATCGAAAAGATTTTTTCAAGGTTGTAAATCAGAAAGCGATTCAGCTGGAGGGCACTTATCAAGTTCCTCTTTCGAAGGAATTATATGAAAGAGATAAAATATTTATTTCCTACAACCTTTGGCAGATTCTCGCGAACAATGATTTATCGGCAGGATATTTGAATTTTGATATTAAAAAAATAATGTAGCGGACATTGAATTTGAAGGATATTACTATATGTCCCAACAAACCGACTATCAGGAATAAAAATAATAGAATTTATTTAAAAGCTCAGGCAGTAGTCTTTCTACTGCCTTATTTTTAGTTTCTTTGAAACCGGAATAGAAAAATTAGATTCTTTATAAATCCTATGCCGAAGCCGATAAAGTAGGTAAGCGAAAATTGATAACAAAACAAGTAGGTATATCTAGAAGAGATGCAAAGGAGAGGCATAAAAGATTACCTGCTAAAGTATGGAGTGATTTTTATGAAAATAAATTTAAAATGGAGTTTTTCTTTCTATGGTCTTGCTTGTTTATCCTAAGGTTTTTTTATGAAAAGCTTGCTTATTAATAATGGAGAGGCATTTATCCTAAGATTTCTGGGCCTTTTTAGCTCTGGCATTATTGTACGGACTTTTTGTCCGTTTTACAGTGCCTTTCAAAAAAAGAACAAATCAAAATTTTCAGAGGAATTTTTGTCCTGCTTTTCAGTTTCTATGTACTTGGAATATTATATTTTTATTTACCCAACGGCTTTTTGACAGAGGGAATTCTTAACATTCTTATCGATGCACTGCCTATGGTATTACTCTGCGGTATGGCATGGGGGCATTGAAAACAAGCTTTTGTATAGTCTTGCAAAATATTTATAGAAAATAAGAAGAGTATCTATACGCTATGGAATAAACAGCTTATTCGCTTAACAGAAGATAGTGACAGGAAAAAGGAGACAGTCTTTCCTGCTTTTTCTATTCTTAGTATTGTATTTTCTCTTGTACTCTTATACTTCTTAATGGAGAATAATTTTGCTTTATGGCTTGCATCCTTTTCCGCTGTCCTATCTGTTTATTTTCCCCAATGTATGAGAGATAAAAAAATCAATTGGAAACAGGGACTGGCTTTTGCCTGTCTTGCTCCTAGCTGTTTAAGTGTATTTTTTTATCTCTATCAAATGCAGGAAGATCAAATTTCTCTATCCTTTTTTCTGAAGTTTCTGATTGAACAAGTTTTAGGAATCATTGAAGCCATAGTAGTTCTTGTTCTATTACAAAAAAACGAAACACTCTCTACAAAAGAGGAAGATAGTTTTATCAATGAACAGATTGCTACCAAAAAGTCTTTAGGATAAAGTATTCAAAATAAAGAGCCCGGTATAAAGTAAATAGTATCTAGTAAAGATGAGAGTCTCAATCACTAGCTTCCAGTCATAAAAGAGTTGGTAACAGTTAGATATAGTAGATAGCATTTACGCAAGATAGGTCTAAAAGAGGAGGTAATCTGAGCCCATCGATACTTATCGAAAGAGAAAGAATCAAGATAAGTGAAGGACTCATAATAATCCATAAGTTTTCAGTGACTGATGCAGCATATCCCTGTGAAAGAGGGCAATCTGAGCCCGTCGAGAGCTTGCGAAAAACACAGTAACTGTGTTTTTCTGCTTAGTATCTGCTACGAGGCGAGGTTAGCGAGAGCGTGCCCCACTTACAGGGATATTCTGCATCAAAGCGTATCTTATAATTAGTCCTTCACTACGACGCAAGGGTGAAGTTAGTGAGAGCGTGCCCCGCTTCCAGACCTATACTGGTAAATGCTTTTTATATTCTTTTTACAACCCTTTTATGCAATACTCTTTGCAAGTTCTCAGTAAAAATTGCGATAATAACCCTTAAAAAGCTAACAAATTTTATTTTATAAGGATGGAACTATGCAGGAAAATAGAACTTACTATAAAAAAGAAAATCGTACTGGGGTTGTTTATTATTACCGTGATTTTCGGACTTCAAACCTTTATACCTATTACAGTGCCAAGATTTCGACCCATTACAGCTTCTTTTCCGCGGTTTTATACGGCACCATCATGCTGTTCTTATTCGTTTCTCCCATTTCTGCGGAGGAAAAATCCAGCATTTTTATGAGTTTGCCAAGTGGATGGCGCTGATTCTTACTTCCGCCTTCATCTTTACCCAGATTTCCAACATTTTACTCCATGTGAAAAATATGCTTTGAACAGAACCAGCATGCATCATGTACTGGTTTTTGAAAACACGGAGATGGGGGAGACCTTGATTGGCAATCTGATGAAGGAGAGTACGCCCTATAAGATTTCTTTGATTACCAAGAATTTTTTTGGATGACCGTTTGAAAAATAAATATGAGAAGAAGGGATTGCCACCTATCAGATTGATTTTTGAGCATTGTGATGAAAATGAAGTCAGGGAGCTGTTTTCAGCTTTGCATATCCATCATGCCAAGTATATCTTTTTCTGCTCGGACAATGATCTGGAAAACTATGCCCTTTATGCCAATGTGATTAAGCGCATTAAACCGAGACGACCCTATTACTTGCTATGCGAACTGTAGTTCCAATACGGTGGTGGGCTATATGGAAGAGCTGCTTTCCGAGGAAAGAAAGGGCAAGAGCTTCAAGAAGATAGACACGGTGCATTTTAACCAAAAGGATTTGACCGTACGGATGCTTTTGGCTGAGCCCGCTGTGAAGCATGGTATTTTAAAAAGTCTGGAGGGGATTTCAGAGGATAGTCATATAGCGGATTCCATAGAGAACAGTCATCATTCGACGGATTCTACAGAGAACCGTTATCATACAGTGGATTCCATAGAGAACAGCATCAAGCCTCTCCATGTATTGCTTTTTCCGTAAATGAATTGACCCTTCCGTTACTAAAGCAGTTACTAACGATGCTACCACTTCTTAACGAGAAACTCGAAAATCAGCATTTTAGAGGAAAATGCTTCCCAAAGAATGCAGGAGCTTTTTGGATTTAAACGCTCCGGAAAGGGAAGGATTACTAAGAGCGCTGGAGATAGAATGATAGACTTAGGCCATGAGCAAAGGAATTTACAAAATTATCTTAAGGGGCTGGGAAAGGAAGAAAGTCCAAGTCTTATTTTCCTGATGCAGGAGGATGTGGTGAAGAGCCTAAAGGCGCTTAAACTGATGAATCGGTACTTCGGGCAGGTTCCAAAGGTTCTTCGGAATATTTCCAATGTGGATTTGACCCATGTGCTTCCCAAAACCAAGGAGCAGATCAAGGTTTTTGGAGACCTTTTCGAGATTATGACCGGAGAGATATTGATTCGGGAAGCTCTGGATAATCGGGCTAAGCAGTTTAATGAGGCTTATAATAAGGCCTCGGGAGCAGCCGGCATGGGAGAGGGTACAGCTTGGAATGAATTGTCTTATGTAAAGAAGAACTCCTCCAGACAGTCTGCCACTCACGCGGGTATCAAAGAGGAGATTATTCGTAGAGTACTTTTCCGGAAAATCGAAGAGGAGATTTCCGCCTATTTATCGGAAAAAGCTGGAGGAGTTTAAAAAGCTTCAGGAAGCTCCAAAAAGCTTGGCGGAGAAAAATGGAAAAGAAGAGTTTCAACAAAATTTTAGACGATACCTTTTCAGAAAACCCATTATTGGATTTTCTTTTCCAGACTGGAGCATAAGAGGTGGTAACAGCTACTATGCCATGAACTTCCGTTACGGGAGAGAAGAAGGATGAAAATCTTAAGACTCATCCCTGCTTAATCGAGGATTGGAGAGAGGTTATCGGGAGAAGTTTGACATTTGCCACCCGGAATATGATTTGCTCTCTGTCTTTAGCCTCTTCCGAAAAATAGGAAAAAGCTAAAGGGCTATAAAGTAATCTAAATAAAACCATACAGAAAAAGAGGGGTAAGAATGGAAAAGAATTGGAACAAAATGCTCCAATCGTTGAGGAAGAAAAAGCTGCAAAACTACAGAAAAGATGATGATGCAGAGGAAATGGAGAAGGCGGCGAAGGAGTTTAAGGAAAAGGAATATAAGTTTGATGCTTTTATCAGTTACCGTCATGTGGAGCCGGATCAAAGTATTGCGAAGCAGCTGCATCAGATGATTGAAAGTTTTAAGCCTCCCAAGGAATTTAATAAGGAGGGGAAGAAAACCACCTTCCGAGTCTTCCGTGACAGAGAGGAGCTGGTACCAGAGATCTAAGCAGCTCCATTGAAGAGGCCTTGGCGGAAAGTCGCTATCTGATTGTTCTTTGTTCCAAGAGAACGCCCCTGTCCGAGTGGTGTGAGAAGGAAATTGCACCTTCAGACAGCTTCTATGGAGATGAGCGTATTATTCCGGTGCTGATTGAAGGAGAGCCGATGAAGTCTTTCCCGCACCTTTGAAGCAGTTAAAGAGAGGGGCGGATCAGAGTCTTGCGGATGTATTGGCGGCAGATATCCGTCCGGATGAAGTTTTACATAAGAATTTTCCCGGCTATGAGGAAGTTCAGAAGAAGGACAGTGCCAAGCTGCAAAGCCTGACAAAGCAGGCCCTTCATTTACTGAAAACCGAAAAAGTACCGTATTATGGCTACCATCTTAGGTTGCACCTTTGGAGACCTTAAACAAAGGGATAAGGAGAGAAAGAATCGCTTTATTCTGACCATATCCTCTCTTTCCGGCGCAATCTTCCTGCTCTTTGGTATCTTTATGTTTAATGCCTACCAAAAGGCGGAGCAGGCCAGACAGGAGGCGGTGCAGTCCAATGCCGGTATTTTAATGAAAAGCTCACAAGATATGGCAAAGGACGGGGACTACTTTAAAAGTACCGCTTTAGTGGCGGAGGAGGCGATGAAGCCTATCGGAAAGGGCATGAAAGCCTATCCGCAGCTTCAATCTGAGAAGATGAGCATTTTCAATGATGTGATTTATCACAGTGGTGCTTCTACCTTGACTTCCATTTCTACAAAAATAAGTTGACCTTTTATGGCTCTCAGCAATGATGAAAAGCTGGTACTTTCGGTTTGGGAAATGATGAAACCGCTATTGCCAAGGTGAAAAATGGAGAAATTATCAAGAGATTACCGGACATAGCCAACAGGTAAAGCTTTTAACATTTTCCAAGGATGATAAGCTTTTTGGTTTCGCTGCTTGATAACAGCTTCATTGTCTATGATGTGGAGACCGGAGAGGAGAAGGCCAAGCTGAGATTCCAGGGAGTTCCCTATGCTGGGCGTTTTTCCGGGGATAATTCACAGTTTTTTTCTATGTAAGCTTTTACCAATACTTCTGGACTTTTACGTTTTTGATGCCAATACCTGGCAGCAGCTTAGTACATTTTTCCATCCAGGAAACGGTAAAATATGCGGATATTAAGAGTGATGGTTCAGAGGTGCTTATCACTTTAGGCAAACAATGATGAAAATCAGCTGACAAGGAGAAGCCTTAAGGATGGCAGTGTTATTTCTACTATTGATCGGATAGGAAGAACTTCTTCGATGGATCCAATTTATGCTTCCTCACAACCGCCTTTTATTCCAATGACGGGAAGTCTATCACTTTTGTTAACGGATGACGAGCTTCAAAAGATTTCTTTTAGAGGATCATCAAGTTCTCTTCAGTGAGAAGATCAGCACTGCAACTACCTTTGAATAAGCCCCTAGTGGAAAGTGAGAATGGGGAAAAATTGCTATAAACAGCTATGGCAAGATTCTGCTTCTCAATGGAGAAACCGGAGACACCGTAGATGAAGTATCTTTTGGTGACTTGATTTAAAAGTATTTTTATGTATAATACAGAACAAAAACATGGTTGCAGGCTTTGAGAAGCAGGGATTTACTCCATTTGAAGGATAAGGTGATTACGGATGACAGGCTGTATCTGGGGGATAGCACCTTCTGAAATCTACTTTAAAGGATGGCAGCAAGATTTTTGACCAATTCCCATGAAGTACCAAAGCATTAAGATTATTGATACCAAGTCCAGAATTTCTCGAGCCGGTGCAGGGCAGAATTATTGCATCCTCCAATGATTCCTCCAAGTTGCTTCTTTTAACGGGATGGATTTCCTGCTCTCCACGGATAACGGGAAGACAGGGAAAACCATCACCAATGAGAATACGGTGATTTACGGCTTGATGACAAGTACAAAACAAAACGTCCTGTCCAACGACGGAAAATACTATGCCTATGTCGGGCAAATGGATACCGGAAATCCCGGACTGGTGCTTTACAATGTGGAAAGTCGGGAATCCAAAACCGTGGAAATTCCCTTCTGCCTATACGGCTCTACGCTTTTCCGATGATGGAAAGAAAATCTATTTGCAGGATAAGAAGGAAGGCTTAAAGATCTATAGCGTTGAGGACTTAAGCTTGCTGGATACTATCCCGGAAATTACGGATTCTTCCTTGAATATCTTAGTCTCCGAAGACGATAAGATACTTCTTGTCAACCGTTTTTCAGGAACTGCTTCTCTGTATGATTTGGAAACTAAGCAGCATTTAGAGGATATTCCCGGTGAGGTGCTGAACCTTAGGCATCAGGATGACGAAATTCTCTTAAAGGGCATACAGAACAATACAGCCTTTACTTGGAGCAGTAAGACAGGTCTTAAGAGTCTGGATAGGATGAAGCGCTCACCCAGACGCCGGTAAGCTTTTGATGATGTAAATCTGTATAATGAAAAGGAAAATCTGCTTCTTCTAATTCGAAAATAATGATACGGAGCGAAAGTACCTATGTGGTGGATTTTGCCACGGGACACCTGATGATGAGCTTCACCCTTCTGTAAAGCGCTATCTTGTCAATGGGCATATCTCGCCGGAGGGAAAATGTGATTATGGTGGATCAGAGCTTTTAATACCATTACCGCAACGGACAACCTCGGAGTTCAGGATTATATGACTGCGGCAGTGTACAACATCCTTAGTGATGAGGAGGTTTCTGCAGAGGTGGATAAGATTCTGCAGGAAGAACATTGACACAGGGATGAGAAGGTACAGATCGGTATCAGTACGGAATAAGTCGACTTTTAGAACGAGGGATATTACTTTCTTTCTACAAAGCCATTTGATAGGCTGAATTATACTGTACTCATAACAGTGGACAGGGAAGGTTTGAGTCCCCCGGAATAATAGACAGATGGGGAGTTATAAAAGTTTTTAAAAGTAAATAATATAAGGGCTGTAAAAATCATGAGCTCACTCAGGGGCAATAAAAAGCTTTTTGATTTCTACAGCTCTTGTTTATTCGTTGATTATCGGCTAAAATAGAGTGAAGTAAAAATAGCCGAAAAATATATCGAAAAAAGACATCAAGAAAAAGATATCAAGATAAAATAGCAAGATAATATTTTTATATAGAAAACTATCGCTGTCGTGGAATAGGAGGAGAGTATGTCTTATATCACAAGAAGTTTGGAAAAAGTCGTTCTGCAAGTCACCAAGGAGTATCCGGTTGTTTTAATATCCACTCCCAGACAGGTGGGGAAAAACTACCATGCTAAAAAGTTAATGGAATGCACAGATAGAAACTATGTGTCTTTAGATGACTTACAGGAAAGAGCACTGGCTAAGAATGATCCGAGATGTTTTTACAGTTGCATAAAACCGCCCATTCTTATCGATGAAGTGCAATATGTCCTGAATTATTCAGTATGATTAAGCTGATTGTGGATAAAGAGCACAGAAAGGGGGATTTTTGGCTCACAGGCTCACAAATTTTTGATTTAATGAAGGAGTACAGGAGTCTTTAGCGGGAAGAGTTGCAGTGCTATCTCTTTCTTCATTATCTCAGACGGAGATCTATGGGAGGGGTGAAGACAGTCCTTTTCAGCTGGATTTAAAGCATTTAACGGAGCGAAAAGAAGGCAGAACTAGCGCAGATTTGCAAGAGATTTTTCGCAGAATATTTCAAGGCTCAATGCCGGCTATTGTGAGTAAAGAGCTAAGCAACAACAGCATTTTTTATGGTAGCTATCTAAGTACCTATATCGAAAGAGACGTACGAAACCTTTCCGATGCTATTGATTCCCTAAAGTTTTTACGTTTTCTAACCGCTGTAGCTGCCAGATGCAGTCAAATGTTGAATGTCAACGAAATAGCTAAAGATGCGGATATTAATCTAAAGCAGGCAAAAGACTGGATGGGGATTTTGGAAACCTTGGGAATCATATTTTATCTCCATCCATACTCCAATAATATGCTAAAGCGACTTGTGAAAACGCCTAAATACTATTTTTATGATACAGGCTTAGTTGCTTATCTCACAAAATGGAGTAGTCCGAAACCTTGGAAAACGGTGCCATGAACGGGGTAATTTTGGAAAATTATGTGGTATCTGAAATTAGAAAAGTTATCTGAATAGTGGAAAAGAGCCCTTTTATGTATTATTACAGGGATAAGGACGCCAGGAAATAGATATTGTATTGAGCATGATGGAGAACTGAACCCTATAGAAATCAAAAGTCCGCAAATCCTGCTCCTGAAATCTTGAGAAACTTCTCTGTTTTGGAAAAACCGATTGAAAAAGAGGAAAAGCTGCAGTTATCTGTATGAAAAATGGAACTGTCAGCCTTGATCAGGAAAAACTATATTGTTCCTGTATGGCTACTATAAATGCAAGAAAACTCATTTTCAATCCCGAACAAAAGTGCTTTTGGATTACAACTTAATACCCGAATAATACGACCCAGTAATCGTTTCCTTTTTCGTCCATATAATAGCCGGCACCAAAGTGCTGGAATTTCTCCCCTTACTCATGATGTGATTATGTCCGGCGCTGGATATCCAGGCATTTACGGTTCTTTCAGGAGTCTCGTTGTTGTGCGCAAGAATTTCTCCATACACATCCGCTTCATCCAAAAACGGAGTCCAGTGCTTTGTATGGGAAAAAGCTGACAGCGCATTCTTTGGCTCTGATATCTGCAATAGAACTTAAGCGTTCACTTTCGCTAAAGGCGTTTAAGTCTTTGACCGGCCCTGAATTGGTTGATTCTATCCAGTGTTTCCTGCTTGTAGGATGAACCATCCTGTCCTGATGTGGTATCGGTCTCCTCCGTAGTATTATCTTCCTGCGTTCTCTTTCGTTTGCACAACGGAATCTACAGTCCAAGCACCATTCTCATCTACGGTGTAGCCATCGGGAGTGGTGGTGTCGGTATACATCCAACCATCGGCATCAAAAATAATAGCACTCGGCAACACCGTCATTGTCGGTATCAATCCATTGCCAGGTGGAACGTAAATAATTTTCATTTCCCTAAATCGTACCACCAGGCATCCCTGGAGGTTCCCTTAGTAAAGCTCTACATGGAAAAAGAGGGGAGGTGGAAAGCAAGAAGGCAACAGAAATGGCTAGCAGAAATTTCGCCATGAATTTGTGCTTAGAATTGCTTTTGAGTCTGAAAGGGATTTTCTGAGACTGCTTTTGTTTCTGAAATCTGATTTGTACCTATAGTTTGATCTATTTTCGACGGGAGGAATTCTCCGAAATTGTATTTTTAAACTGGGAAAAATTTTTTTGTTTTGACATCCTATCATTGGCATATGGACTCCTTTCCGTGTATGCATATTAATGCATGAATAAAGGCAAATCAATAGGCTTTCGCAGATGTCAAAAACCGTAAAATAAAAAGTGAAAATCTATGAAGACAAACCTAATATTTTGGTAAGGATAAAGTATTTTTGATTACAATATTTAGTCACATTTTTAATTTTTGAACTAAAAATAAATCTTAAGAATAGTGATAATAATGAATACTTTAATGGGATATGTTTTTATAGAAATTAGAGTAAACTGCGAAAAAGAATACTCTTGTCAGAAAATGCATCCCTTAAGTAGAATAAAGCGAAAAGCGAAAAGCGAAAGCGAAAAGCGAAAAGCGAAAAAGCAAAAAGCGAAAAAGTAGGTAAATGCCATGAGTATGAAAGGGAAAATAATGGAAGAGCGTATTGAATCCTGGTTTTTGGAGCGGTGTTTGTAGACATTAAGGGCTATCCTTTTTCTTTGTATCGTCCGGATGGGAGAAATGCTGAAAAGGTTGTGAAGGTTCATGGCGGTGTGAGCCGAAACATTGTGGAGGATATTGCCAATGTAGAGCTTCGCCCCTACCTTTATTTCGTTGTGATCAGGATGCTATCGGAGAAGAGGTTATTCAGAAATTAAAGCGGCATAAGGTAAATACCACTATATTCAGCATTGAAGGGGGCTTAGGAACTCACTGGCAATCTTTGATACGGAAGGGGAGCTTATGGGCTCTATTTCCCAAAGACCCGCACCTTTCCAAAGCTGGAAGAGGTACTCTAGAGCACGGGAGACATACTTTTCTCCCGTTGTGATAGCGTGATTGTGGAAATCGATATGGATTCCAAGCTCTTTAAAGCTGATATTCCAGCTGGCAGAGAAGTACAAGAAGAAGGTGTATGCCGCTGTTTCAACATGTCCATCGCCTTGGGAAAGAAGAGACCTCTAAAGACCACTGCCTGTATTGTTTGTAACCAGCAGGAGGCAGGATGCTCTTTCCGAGGATTTTGAGGATATGAATCTGGAGGAGATGGCAAGCTCTCTTCCTCCCATGTGGTAAAAGGCCCCAGTTCTCCCAGATGATTATGACTTTAGGTAGTCAGGGAGCTACTTTGCGTGAGCAAAATGGGCATTTCGGGCATTGTATGGCGAAGAAAGTCCACGTGATCGATACTGCAGGGGCAGGAGACGCCTTTTTGCCGGAGTACTATGGGGTCTTACTTCATGGCAAGAATCTGATGGAAGTTTCAGAAATCGGTACCAAATTGGCGGCTTCCTGTCCTGGTACTTCGGAAAATGTAAATCCCTCGCTTCTTCCGGAAGAATTGGGGCTTAAAGCTTGAAGATTAAGAGGAGATTTCAAAATGATTTCCATCATTGTTGCTGTGGCAAAAAGATGTGCAATCGGAAAAGAGGGGAAAGATGCCTTGAGGGATCCCAGGAGAGCAACAGCAGCTTTAAGGAGCTGACCACCGGACATGTGGTAATTATGGGAGAAGCTCCTATGAGGAAATCGGGTCATCCTCTCCCTAACAGAAAAAATATTGTTGTGTCTAAGACAAAAGTTTTTCCGGGGAGAACTTAATTACCGCAAAAATCTTTTAGAAGAGGCTCTAAGTTTAGCTGGAGAGGAAGAGATTTTTATTGCAGGAGGCTGAATTGTTTCAGAAAGCCCTGCCTCTTGCAGATAGAATCTATATAACCTATGTAGATCTGGAAGTTCCGGATGCGGATCGATTTTTCCAGATTTTTCCGGAAGAAAAGTATATGATTGTGGAATTGGAAAAGCTGGGGGAGAAATTCCTTTATCATAGGTTTCTGTATACGAAGATATAAAGCCAAAAATAAAAGTGAAGAGTAAGAGGGATTAAGAATGCTGGCAAGAAGAGTAAGGGAAAAATTATCGGAGGGTTCTCCTATTCGAAGAGCTTTTTGAAGAAGGAGAAAGACAGGCGAAAAATTTACGGTCGAGAAAATGTATTTGATTTAAGCATAGGAAACTGGGGGGCGGAGACACCGAAGAGCATTCGGGAAGCCATGCTTAGCATTTCGGATGAAAATCCCCATTTACTGTATAGCTATATGAGTGATGCCGGCTTTTTAGATGTTCGGGAAGCCATTGCAAAGGATCTGGAAAAAGGGTAAAGCGGAGAATTTCTTCTGAAAGAAGAGCGGGAAACTAAGGAAAAGAAAGACAGTTTCATTTTTCTTCGGAGAACATTTTGATGAGTCATGGGGCGGCAGGAGCTATGAATGTTTTGCTCTATGCCATACTGGATCCGGGAGACGAGGTTATTGTTTTTAAGCCTTATTTTCCAGGGTACTAGGAGTTTTATTGAGAATTATTACGGTAAAATGGTGGAAGTGGATTGCCATGAGGAAGATTTTCAGATTGATTTTTGAAGATTTAGAGAGAAAATCAATGAAAAACCAAGCATTATTGTAAATCCTCCCAATAATCCTCCGGTGCATTTATAGTCTGTCCTCCATTCAAAGGCTGGCAGAGACCTTGAAGAAAAAGAACAAGAATTCGGACATAACATACTGCTTTTATCAGACGAACCATATCGGACCTGTGTTTTGATAAAGAAAAGCTTCCTTTATCCTCTTCTTTATCAAAATACTGTAATTGCTTATTCTCACAGTAAGTCCTTATCCATTCTGGAGAACGAATCGGTTATCTTTGATTCCTGATTCCGTGGAAGGTGGAAAAAGAACTTATGCAAGGAGCCAGAAATGCTAGGGACTCTCTGGGGTATGTAAATGCCAATGCATTTTTTTCAAAAAGTGGTAAAGGAGTGTAAAGGAAAGGGCTCCTGTAGAATTTTATGAAAAATCGAGAAATTCTCACCAAAGTCTGCTAAGATTCGGTTTTTTTCCGTTGTAGAGCCTAAGGGAGCCTTCTACATTTTTTTCTAAAAAGTTCCTAAAAGACTCGGAAGAAACTTTTCCCTAAAGTTGGAAGAATGTAGGGAAATATCCAAAACAGAAAATGATAAAACCGGACTGTATGATGAAATAGAATTTTTAGAAAGAGGAAAGGCGCAAACATATCATGATGGTGGGAGGAGCAGCCTTTGGTATGCCGGGATATGTACGAATTTCTTTTGCGGAAGAAGAGAGACGATAGAGAATTCTCTTCGGCTTTTTCGGAGCTTAGCGCAAAGCTACGGCTTTGGTATAATTAGCTAGCTAATAAGTTTTTCGATATTCAGGCGCTTTATCCGCCTCTGAAATGACTTCTGTAAATGCTGTCACAGTCCTTATCCATCCACTCTTCCTTCCATGTATCGGCATAAAAACGGATGCAGGTACCGCAGGACGAGGAGAGGCTTCTGGGAACCGGTTCCAGACTGTAACGGATGCCTGTCTGCATCCAGCTTTTTTCCACTCATCATGGCGGAAAAATGGGTGTGAAAGCTTGCAATATATTCTTTCATAAAAATCTCCTAAAAGGAAATGGGCTCGATTTCTATCGATTTGTGATATGGGAAGATTGAGCCCATTTATTAATCTAAACGAGCATCGCTTACAAAAGCGTGTGGTATTTCGTGCTTAAGTAGAGGTGTAGGAGGCCCGGGCATTTTTATTTTTCAGAAAATAATCTTAAAATCCTCTCCCTGCTTTTTCGTAGGAAAACCCTTATAGCCCTTTCCTTCTCCGGAAACGGGTGATATTTTTCCACACAAAACCATGCTGTCTACCAGGATTTCGCAATCCGCTCCGGGGTTTTTTTCTCAATACTTTCCTTTGCCATTACTACAGGTACAGGGCAGGAGTATCCTCTTGCGTCTACCATAATCTACCTCCTCAAAATCTTCTGATGAACATCTTCTTTATCGAAACTAGCGAAAAGTTCCGACAGTTCCGTCATTTATAAAATAGTATTTTTGAATCATTTATTGCTTTAAGCCGCTGCCTGTCCCGGGTTTTTCCTGGGAAGATTCAAAACGGAAACAATCAGCAGGATAAAGAAGCAGGCAATCACTGCCACCTTTCCGTAGTTGGAAAGACCGCCCAATACAAATTCCTTGGCATCATTTTGAGGAATCGGGATTTCCGGCGAGCTTGAAGTTATGAGCAAGACCTGCACCACAATCATTCCCAGAACGGTTACCATGGAATCTCCGTTTCTTCTGCGGAAAGTACCAGCTGTCTAAAGGGACATCCTCCCAGAATTACGGAAGCCCAGCCAACCAAAAATCATGCCCAGCAGGTTCCATAAATGATTGCTGGGAAATGGCTGAAGAGGGAATCCAGGGCTTAAAGCTTCCTAAAGCCAGGTTTCCAATCAAAACGGTGGCAAAATTACAACAAAGCTGGATAAAAAGACGGGTATCTCTGAAGAGGATAAAATCACGGATTCCTCCAACGGTACAAAGTCTGCCTTCTGCGCCAAAGCGCCTACGATAAGCGCCACTACAAAGGATGCCAGAATAGGAGCATGCTTTGTGCCCTCAGTCCTCTGTACTTAAGAAAAGATGGCGGAACAGTGATAAAGAGTAGGAATAAAACGGCAAAAAGGCTGGAAGCACAATTCCTTTCTGCTGGAGCAACGGGATAGGCACGATTTAAAGAAAAAGCCCTTCTGCAGAAAGAATACACTGATGAGAATACTGATAATAAAGCCTAGCAGTCCCACAATGGCGTTAAAGTCTCCGCCGCCAAGACGAATCACCATTCTTAAGGGGCAGCCTAAGAAAGCTAGAGCACTGATGACCACTACAATTCCCAAGAGAAATCGGTGGCGGGGAGGAGCCTGCCTTTTGGCTTCATTCCTTTCTGAAGGAAAGAAAGTGCAAAAGGCTCCTAATACGATTCCGATAATTTCCGGACGCACATACTGCACCTGATAGCTCTGATGTAGACCGATTGCCCTGCTAAACTCGAAGAAAGAGGCAATACAGAATCCCATGTTGGCGGGATTTCAGTTTTGGTAAGAATCAATGCGGCAAGGCTCAGTAGCCGCTTTTACCAGTAGGATACCAGCATCTGTCCATTTGCTTTTCATGTTTTTCTCTTTGTAAATGTGTTGAGTAAATGTGTTTTGTAAAAATGCATCTCTTGGGAGATTAGGAAAGAATTTCCTGAATAGCCAGCAGGGTTTGGTCGATTTCTTCCATCCTGTTAGAAGAAGCCGAAAGAAAAACGTACAGTTCCGCTTTCTTCCGTGCCAAAAACATTGGTGCGCCATGGAGCACAGTGCAGACCCTGACGAGTCATTATGCCGTATTGGGAAGCCAGCCTGTTACAGACTAAAGCATTGTCCGTATCGCAGAAATCAATGCTGACCACACCGCTGTTTTCTCGTCCCTCCTTTCCCGGTATTCGTAGTTTTTTCTTTCCTTGTATTTCATAGAGACCTTCTAAAAATCTCTGATGAAGCTTGCTTTGTATGTGCCTGAATCGTTTCCACACCGATCTCTTCAATAAACTGCAGGGCTTTTTTCCAAACCGTAGATTCCCGGAATGTTGGGAGTGCCTGGCTCGAATTTATCCGGCATGAAAGTTCGGCATCCTCAAGGCTTTCGACACACTGCCGGTTCCTCCGTAAAGATAGGGAGGAAGCTTTGCAAAATCCTCCGGAGGAGGGCTCAGCCTCATACCTTGAGTGACCCAGTAAGTCCTTATGTCCCGGGGAGAATCAGGGCGAAAGATCTCATTTTTCAAAGTCAATGGGGATGTGTCCCCTGCTTTGGGAAGCATCCAAAATAAAGTCGATGCCTTTTTTCTGCAAAATCTTCCCTATAGCTTCCACGGGGAAAAACCTCTCCGCTTACATTGGAGGCGTGAAGTATAATCAATGCCTGGTGTCCGGGTCGAATCAGCTTTTTCTAAAGGACTGAAATCTCCGTCTAAATCCCAAATCATAGGGAAAAACTGCTGAGGATATGGATTTTCCTCTTTGTAAAAGAATTCCAAAGGGTCTTCGCACGGCATTGTGCTCCAAGGGGACTGATGATGACGTGTCCCCCTCTTGGAATAAGGGCATAATCAGCGTATTTAAAGCAATAGTGGCTCCCTGGGGTAATGATGACATGGCTTGGATCTTGAAAGGTGAAGAGCTTTACAGGCTCTTTTCTCGAAGACTTATGGCCATATTTCCCCACATCCATAGCTTTTCCGTAGCTTCCTGATTCATGTTGACACGATATTTTCTATATAGTCTGCCATAGCCATGCTGACACCCGGTGCTTTCGGGTAAGAGGTGGCTCCCTCGATCTAAATAAATTTCTTTCATGCTGTCTCCTGTTGTTGTTTACCTATTTTTTTCTGCTTGACCTAAAGAATGGCAGAGCAAAAGTTATTTATCTTATATATAGAAAAACTCACCTGAAAAATATAGCGGTATTGTTATTTGGGAAGCAAATAAATTGATAAATTGATATAAAAATATCTATTAAATATTTAAAATAATCATGGTAACAATACCAATAATTATGAAAATAGTATAGTGTAATTATTAAGAATAAATAGCTGAATAAAACAGCCGGTAAGAAGAGGACATGATTTTTGTTAGATAGGTAGAATAAAAATTGGTCTCCGGTCTGATGTCAAGACATTGTCTCTATCTCTGACGAAGGAGAGTTGTATTTTTAGAATAATCGGAAGAAACAGTGAAAAGGAGCGCTAAAATGAACATTCAAATTTTTCGAAACAAAAAGCTCAGGATACTAAGAAGGCGGAACGCTATTTTTAAGGAAAGAGGGGATTAAGTTTGCAGGCGGTAGACATGAAAGAAAAGGGAATCAGTAAGGGAGAATTACAATCCGTTCTTCAGCAGTAGGAGACTTGGAGGCGATGCTGGATGAAAAACCAAGGATCAGGAAGGTATCAGCTGATCTCGTTATCTCATGAAAGAAGAAAGTTTCTAAAAGCTTTTGAGAACCCCATGGTCTTAAAGCAACCCATTGTAAGAAATGGTAAGCAGGCTACCATAGGGTATTGTCCCGGAGATTTGAAAGACTTGGGATCTAGGTGATTTTTGAAAGACATAGGGACATGGGACTGATGGATTTTGGAAAGACTTGGGGTCGGGGATATGTCTTGCATAAGTAGAGACTTCCCACTACAATTGAGAGGAATTTTTATTCTAACGAGTATCGCACGTAGTATGCGATATCTCGTTTAACAGATATCGTATGGAAAGTCGCGATATTTTCGTCTTGTGGTAAGGAAAAGGAGGAAGGAATGAGCGAATTAAAAACACCGTTTCGTTATGATTATGTGGGAAGCTTTTTGAGACCGGAGAAATTAAAGGAGGCAAGAAAGGCCTTTTGATGAGGGAAAGATTGATTATCCGGCATTGAAAAAGTAGAGGATGAATGTATTGATGGAGCTGGTTGCTAAGCTGAAGGCTTTTGGACTATCGCGTGATTACGGATGGAGAGTTCCGTAGAGCTACCTGGCATTTTGGATTTATGGGATTTTCCGTGTGGGACATGAGGAAACCAAAACCGGATTACCCTTCCACGGAGAGGATGCCATGATTGATGATACCTATCTGGTGGAAAAGGTAGCTTTGGAGAAGGAGCATCCTTTTGTAGAGCATTTCCGTTTCTTAAAGCAGTTTGAAGACAGTGTTACTGGTGGCTAAGCAGACTATCTCCTGCTCCTGCACAGTTTTTATGCTCAATCTATTTTCCCTTAAACCGTGCAAGTACCGCAAAGATTTATAAGACTGAGGAAGCACTGGCAGATGATATCGTAGCGGGATATGAGAAGTTTATCGATGACTTGTATAAGGCAGGTTGTCGCAACCTTCAGCTGGATGATTGCACCTGGGGAATGTTTGTGATCCCAGAGGACATCTTTTCTTGGGAATCGAGAAGGAAGAGCTGAACAAATTACAGGTGATTAGTAAGGATATTAATAACCGGGTACTAACATGCTCCGAAAGGATATGATTGTCAATACCCACATTTGCTGTGGAAACTTCCATTCCACCTATGCCTGTGAGGGAGCTCTATGATGCTGTGGGCGGATGTGCTGGAGAGGAAAATCCTCAGGCTTATTTCTTGGAGTTTGACGATGAGCGCTCCGGAGGTTTCGAGTCTTTGGTTAAGGTAAATGGAGAGAAGAAGGTTGTTTAGTACCTGATTACCACCAAGTCTCCGGTATTGGAGAAGAAAGAGGATGTGATTGCAGAATTATGAGGCGGCAAAAATACATTCCTTTAGAGAGACTGTATTTAAGTCCACAGTGCGGATTTGCTTCCTGCGAAATCGGAAATAAGCTACAGAGGAAGAGCAGTGGCGAAGATGGAGCTGGTAAAGGAAATCGCTCACGAGTTTGGAAGGACGCATAAGAATAGTTTTTTAGGAAAAGCGACAGAGCTGATTAAGGCGCTCTGTCGCTCTCCATATTTTTCTTCCATGTTACTATCGCGGCAAGGGAGAAGGATTCGCATCTGTAAAAGTTCCGGTGTTTCGATATATCGTTCATAAATATTGTGAACAATATAATTGAATAAAATTATTAAAGGCGATACGATAAAGAGCAAGACAAAGATTGGTACAAGAGGAATATCAAGAGTAATATCAAGAGTAATATCATGAGTAATAGCAGATAGCCTACAAGGGGAGTGTAAAGGGTTTAGAGGATATGAGTTTTTATGAATAGTGTAGCACTTTGGGGATTTTGATTCCCTTTATCGGAACGAGTTTGGGAGCTACCCTGTGTTTTTATCATGAAAACGGGATTTTCATCCCAATGTACAGAAGGGCTTAACCGGTTCTGGTGGCGGGAGTCATGGTGGGCGTCTATTTGAGCTTGTTAATTCCTCGCCATGGAAGATAGCAGTCATTTGGGAAAACTAGCTTTTCTTCCCTGCCTTTTTGTGGGATTCTGGCTAGAACTTTATTCTTATTGGCATTAGATAAAATCATTCCTCATTTGCATCAAAATGCCGAACATGCCGAGGAATGCCTAGCAGCTTCCAACGTACCACCATGATGTTGCTGGCGGTAACGCTTCATATATCCCGAAAGGGATGGCGGTAGGCGGGTTTTCGCAGGATTTTTCAACCGAGATGGAAGATTACTGCAGGAGCGGCTTTACTTTATCCCTGGGAATTGCTTTACAAAAACTTCCCGGAGGGGCAAATTATTTTCGCCTCTTCATGGCAAGTGACAAAGTGGAAAAAGCCTTCTTTAACGGTGTATTATCCGGCGTGGTAGAACCCTGGAGCCCTACTGATGATTTTCTGCGCTGATTTTTGCGCCCTATATGCCTATCTTCTTGTCCCTTCGCGGCTGGAGCCATGCCGATGTGGTGGTGGGAAGAGTTGATCTCGGAAATGTCGGAGGGAGAGCACAGCAACTATGAGGTTCTGCTTTTTGCCTGGGCTTTACGGTAATGATGGACTGGATGTGGCTTTTGTCTCAGAGTGCTTGAAAAGATTTTAAAAGGGATAGGTCATGTTTGTGCAGTTACGCAAGAAGAAAAAGTGCTATAGGCGTTGATTGAGAACAAAGAGGAACTATGCAGTATCAAAATATTGTGGAAGGAAAAATTCTGGATCGTCCGAACCGCCGATTGCCCATGTGGAAATAGCGGAAAGGTGAAACGGTACATGTGAAAAATACCGGTCGCTGTAAGGAGCTCTACTGCCTGGGGTGAAGGTGTATTTGAGAAAAGTTGGAAATCCCATCGAAAACTGCTTATGATTTGGTGGCGGTGGAGATAGCCAGGTCTAGGTCTGGTGAACATTGACAGTCAGGCATCGAATCAGGTGGTTTTTGGAGTGGTTTCAGAGCTTTTTCTTTTGGAAAGACCAAAGCCTGAGTACGTTTTTCGTGATTCCAGAGTGGATTTTTATATGGAAAGGGCCATGGAGCTTCCGGAAAACCTTTTGGGAATATCGGAAAAACATAGAAGAGAAACATAGCAAGAACATATACAAGAGAACATACAAGGAGCAAAGGAAATATCCGAAACATCTCTTAGAAGTAAAGGGTTGTACTTTTGGAAAGAAACGGTCATCGGTTATTTCCGATGCCCAACGGAACGTAAAAGCATTTAAGAGAATTGACGAAGGCGGTACAGAGGACTATGTAGCTATTTTAGCTTTGTGATTGCCATGCCCAAGGTTTCCGTGGTATCATCCAAATGGAGACCCATAAGACCCTTTTGAGGAGGCTTGGAAGAGGCGAAACAAGCTGCGGTAAAAGTACTATTTCTGCCTTGCACCGTGACAAAGGAAGGTATGGATTTCTCATAGCTTTTGGCTTGTTTTTAAAAGAAGGACTGAGCTCGTTTATCTTGAGAATCGTCAGCATCTTTTGAGGAAAGGAATTTTCATGAAATTATTATTTCTCCGCAGAAAAATGAAAATATCTCGAATTGGATATCCCCATCAGGGCTATCTCTTTTGTGGAATCAGTCACAGAGGAGAATAGTGCATTTTTGAAGGCGGATTGAATCTGTCGGGAAGATGGAAGAGCTTTACAATATTTAAAATCTCTTTCTTTCTCGGAGTTAAAGGAGCGGCTTGTAATGAGGATCTTGCTAGGAAAATAGTGAACGGATAGAGAAAATGAATCTGAAAAGGAATTGTCAGTCCAAGCGATTTTTGTCTTTATGAAGGGATTCAGTATCAGTATAGTGGCGCCCTCCGTTATGGAAGCCTCTCAGCTTGCTTATTTGCAAAGTCATCTTCGGATTCTCTCAGGATTTTACGGTGGTAAAGCCCTGGACGGTGTGTGTGCCCTTATCGATTGGAAATGCAGGCAAAGGCAAAAATCGGAGCTTGCAAAATTTGTAAGGAATTCTGAGGGGAGGATATCTGACTGCATTGCTTTTTGGAAGAGTGGAAGAGCGTTTGCAAAAAGAGGGAGAAAAGTCCTGGGAAATAAAAATCTCATGTTGATTCTCAATCTACTTCTAAAGAATATGCCAAATGTATAGAGAAATATCTTCCCAAGGATAGAACTTGAGGATCATGGAAAGATGAGCTCAGAGAATTATCTTTCCCAATTCAGTACATTAGCTGCAGCTTTATGAGAAGGCAGGGGAGAAGCTTGTGCAAAAGGGCGTCTATGCCAAGATGGCAAGAGGAGAAATGTGCGCTTTTGCAGAAAATAAGATAGAAAATGCAGAAGAAATCAGAGGCTTTAAAGGGTCTGGATTTTAACTTTGAGGATAAACTTTCCATTTGAAGATCAATAGATTTTCCTTCAGAAAAAAGAAATAGAAAATTGACAGAAATAGAAAAGCAAAAGAGAAAAATGGAAAAACTAAGCACTTATAAATCAATGGCTACTTGAGCAGGAAATAGTATATTAAAGGTTGATTTCTCACATATTAGAGGAAGATATAAAAGAAGAGGATGATCTCCCTTGGACTTTTGAAAACATTATAAAATCCTATTTGAATGATACAGATTATTTATTGGACATGAAACAGGAGGTGTATGAATTTCTTTTGTCTTTTATGGCAACGCTAAATATACTGCTCGCGATTGAAGGGTATGAACCAAACATCAAAATATGTGAGGACAGACTTTCCTTAGGAACAGATTTTAAAGCGTGACGGAGGAGATATTTCTTCCTTTGAAGATAACTACTTTGACATTATTACTAACAGGCATGGTCAATATAACATAAACGAAATTAAAAGAACTCTTAAAGCGGAGGAGTATTTTCACGCAACAAGTCGAGTCAGAAAATGACAGAGAACTTGTAGAACTTTTGATAGGTGATGTTGAAATTCCTTTTCCGAAGCTATTTGAGCATTGCAAGACAGAAATTTACTGATAACGGATTTGACATTGTGGAAGCAGAGTGAAGTCTACAGACCGATAGAGTTTTATGATGTAGGTGCACTGGTTTGGTTTAGAATTATTGATTGGGAATTTCCTACTTTGAAGTGGAGAAATATCAGGATAAGCTTTTAAAAGCACAGGAAATTTTGATAAAGAAGGTGAAGTTAAGGGGAAAACTATAGATATTATTTCAGGCTAAAAAGAAATAATAAATTTATGAAGAGGCTGATTATTCCGATTAGTCTGTGGAACTGAGTTTTATATATGGAAGTCACCAAAATAAAGTTGAGATGAAATTTCTTCTGCAAAATTACTACTGCTTAATGTTAATCTTCCATTTTGGATGTAGGGAGAAATCTATATTTTTAGACGCCTATTATATGCTCGCGAAACTGTAGAGAAGGGGACTTAGGATCCTATGCAACGAGCAGACTCATCAACATACACATACGGGAGAATACGCAAGCCTTTAAGGATTGGTATAATAATGGAAAGCACAATATACAAGGAAGAATAATGGCTAAGAAAAGAGTTACCCTGCCAAAAGACTTTGATGAATTGTCTAGTGGAGTATTGAAGCAATTTAAAGCTGTCTATGATAAATGTGGAGCTCACTGCCCTATGATGGAAAACGGTCTGCACTGCACTTCATTATAAGGGGTGTACCTGACGAGCTTGTTTATCTGGCTCAAGCTAGCACTTGATGTAAATATAGGCCTGACTATTATGGCGCACACCTCGTACAGTCAGGCAACCTTTGGCATGGATACAGTAAAACATGCTTTTATGAGCTGGGAGGAGATATACAAAAGCTCAGATAGATATGGAAATACGCTGTTATATGGCATGTAGAGTATTTCCGTCCAATACAGTATACTGGATTGAAAAAGGCAGATGTCAATGCTAAATGAAAGAGGCGAAACCCTTTATCAGGCTGCCTACAGTGTGCGGAGGAATAAGTGTATGCCATACATCAGTAGTAGAAATGTTAATAAAGGCAGGTAGAAATTATGTCTGAGGTGGCAGAAAAGTAGAAATAATCGGTAAGGATTTTGGAATCTATAGGGATGACTTTAGTGAAGCTTCCTGGGTGAAAAGGTGATACAGCCCTGTCAAAGCTCTACAATATCTTTGGTGCAAATCCCTGTGGCAAAAAGAATAATACATGATGTTGCTTTCTCCTATTCTTGTAAAGGGGAGCACTTGGAAGGAGCAGACAATGAGCTGGGATTTACTAATCTCCATCGACAGGAGCAAGAAACGGTGCAGGGAGAGGTTATCCTACAACAGGCAGGGTGGACATGAAATTAATAGAAACGGTGAATAAAACTGAGTAGGAGTTATAGAAATATAGCAAATCTGTCGGTCTATTTTGTAGAAGAAACAGAGCAGTCAGAGAAGGATAGAAGAGAGGTGCTTATTTCAAAGATAGATGAAAAGGTTTGCCATTGAGGATGGTGTAATTACAAGATTATGCGAGCTTGGCAGTTAGTTGGGTAATCTTTCAAACCCTAACCCAATTCCGCCAGGCGAAATAAATTATACAGATAATAATCTAGCAGGAGATTGTAGATGATTACAATAGATATAGAGATTTTGAATCTGTTCCTGAGATTGTAAAATGATATTATAAAACGGAGATACATTACTTTTAGATAAGCATTTATCAGAGGGTTTATATAGAAGAGGACATAAAACTCGGTAAATATACAAGACTTTCCCCTAGTACCTTCGCTCCTGATTATGGAAAAACTTTGATTCTGTAAAGTGGCTGGTGGAAAATCTGAATGTAAACAGGTAATCCTTCATTCTTACTTGCAAGGTACTGCGATGCAGGGTTATCAGGTATCTTGTTGAAGAGGGTGCGAAGATAAATGCTGTAAATGCTGAAGTCAGATACCTTTAGTCAGCAATATATGGACATAAAATAGAGAATCTTCCTGTATGATGTTGTAGCTACTCTGTTCTTGTAATCAGCTACTATTGTTATCTGATGCTGTGGATTGGTCTTTATCTCCTACCGCGCGACGGTAGAGGCTCCAACCACAGCCTTTTGTTACATTGTTGATCAGTTAGATACCGCATGACGGTTTATGTAGAACGAGGATACAATCAGCAAAGAGCCCTGTGGGTCGATAATAGCATCAAACACTTATTACAGGAGGATTTACTAAATGGTTTACGTTGGAAATTGATGCTGCTAAGGATAAGCAGACTGTTGTATCCTTTACCCAGACACCGGAAGAACTTTTCCAAGTTCTTACGATACGGAACAATCAGCGATGGCTATGGAGAATTATTCCACAAGATTGAGCCAGTCTCAGCGACAACTCAGATATAGGACTAGAGGCTACCGGTCACTATTTCCAACATTCTGGGATCACTTTGACCATGCGCTACTACACCTTTGTCATCAATCCGTTACATACAAATCTTTACAGAAAAGGTCAAAGCCTCAGAAAGACGAAAACGGATAAAGTCGATGCCCGCTCCATTGCTGAAATGCTTGTGACTGATAAGACACTCAAGCCCTATACAGATACATCCTACCACAGCGAGGAGCTGAAGTCATTAACTCGTTATCATTGAGCTTGTCAAAGAACGTGCGGAAACTAAAACTTCAGTATCTAGGCTTTGTAAACATCCTGTTCCCGGAACTTGAGTCTCTTGTCTGACTGCGGCACATGAACCCGGCTACTGTCTTCTTCTAGGAACCGCTGAGTATATTTTATCGCAAGTTCCAATCTCACCCACCCAAAAGTTTTCACCTGTTGATGTTTCGCAAGGCACTATGGTCTGAAAAGGCCCATCGAAATCAGAGACTGCAAAATCTTCTATCGGATCACTTGCGCCTGCTAAATCAATGGAACCAGGCAGACAATCCGCCGAATTACACACTCACCCGATATTAAAGAAGTCGAGCAGTCCATTCAGAAAATCGCGGATGAATGTGGTTTCAACTGCAACTATTCCGGCACTCGAGTATCGCATGGGCGCAATGACTCTAGCAGATTGAGACTTTACACGCTTTAGCAATGTGATCAAGTTCTCGCATGGCATATCTCCGTCTACGTACCCGTCCGGACAGCTAATACCTTCCTTATGCGCGCAGGAAAAACGTGGCTCCAAGTATCTGCGTTACGCACTTTCAATGCGCTATATATGCTCTCTGTATGGGACGAGGATTCAGGCTCTATCTCGTCAAAAAGGGCAGAGGGCAGCGCACCACTATGTCGCAATAAGCCATGTGGTTAAAAGTCAGAAATCCATCTTTCGGATGGAAAATAACCCATACGTCATATCAGCCTTTTATAGTTAAATTAGTCATACTCAGAGCATCATCGCTGATGCCTCTATTCGTCCCAATGACAGTTTTCAATGTACTGACCTATCTAAAAATACGTTTCCGTATTTTATTCTGAAAACTTAATTCATGCTTCTGACCATTAATAGTTGGGTCTCTCTGGTCACAAGTTTACCACAGCGTAGAAAAGAGCGGAGCATACTTTTAGAAGTGCTGTAGATGATGTGAACTATGAGGTGCCTGATCATTAAAAATGGAGTTGATATTAACCACAATGCACCTGACCCAGTCTATCCTTCTCACCCCTGCTTTGTGTAGCAGCCCAGACTGGGATCTTAAAATGTGCAAATATCTTGTGAAAATGTAGATGTGACAATTACTGAAAAAGACGGAATGCGTCCTTACAGCATAGCAGTCGAAAATAGGGAGATGAGGAAATGGCTAGAGTATTTTTAAGCAGTTAGGAGCCTGAAGAGTTTCATAGCCCTACATAATAAAGTTAGATGAGCTATGTCATTTAAGCTTCCTAAGGCAGTACGATTTTTCTTCAAGGTGATGAATTACATGTTGAACTTAATAGACTGTGATTTAGTGGATTGAGTTTTTCTCTGGACGGATATCGATACCTTTGAAGAAAGCGTAGAGCCAAGTTCTTCGTCTGTCAAAGGCTACAGGAGATTATGACCATATCTGCATTGTGTGGAATCCTAAAACCAAGAAGGTACTTTTTATGACATGGAACATGAGGAAATGAAGGATATGTGCGATTTCTGAATTTATAAATGATATGCCATTATATATGCAAAAATATAGTTGAGGAGAATACGAATAAATATTACAAGGTGAAACTATGAAGATAGATGATAAAATTAAAAAGATAGCAGACTACATATGAGAATTTTTGAGGATTTGGATATGGACGATCCTCAGAAGAGGGATATCTCGATGATTATGAAGAGACCTTTTGGAGTTTCAGAGAAAGTACGTTATTCTCCTTACCCTTAGTGTCAATTGTGTAGCGTCTGTATTTCGTTTATAAATACTCTATAAGACAACGGAGCTATCCGAAAGACAATTAGATAAGCAGCCCATAAAAATATACAATAAACAAGGCTATTTAATTTGTATATTTGTATGTTTATGAGCACGGGGTGAGGCATGAACGGCATTTCCAAGGATTATGGGGCAGTTAGCAGTAGAGGAGTTGTTGGAACAGGAAGAAAAGGGAAAACAAAGTGGGAGAGAGATCTCGATCTTTTGATCTCAATTGAGTCCCTTTTGATGGGAGTTCTGGCACTTTTAGAATACTTCTATGTTCCTAACCATCACGGGGTTTGAGGCAAGTTACGTTTATGCCTATTGCTTTTTATTATTGGGAAATGGAATTTTTCTGCTTTTGCCTTTAGGGGAAAAAGACAAAGAAAGAATTATCTTTACCATGCCCTTTCGTGCTTTTGTGTGTGTTCATGCGTTTATGATTCCCTGACCCTAAAAAGCAATATTTTGATTACGCCGTATTTTCCCAGTATTGACAAGGTGCTTTCTCCATGGTGCAGGATAGAGCGTACCTGTGGGAATGCACTATGAGCTCTTGTTTTTATTATTTTGCGGTTATTTTTCCGGTTTAATTCAGGGCTTTTACAGGAAATTCCTGTGGTATAACAAAAATCAATTACTGGATTGAACCTTTATGAAACTCTGGCCCAACTCCAGTACCATGGATTCCGATCGTCATGGTTTTAGCGACTTTGTTCCGGGAAGTGTCTTCTATTGCGCTGGGCGTTTGCCTTTCCATCACCCTAGCAACAGTTCGCATCGGAAATATGGACAAGTCTCTATGAGGCGGCAAGCACTCAGAGTGAGGAGAAGGATCGATCCTGAAAATCGCTATACCTCACTTCACCCAGCATTTTCCGAGGCATGGTTCGGCTACGAGTTCAGCTTAGCGGCTTTGATGGTTGCGGAAATGATTGGTGTGGAGTCCGGACTTCGCTGGCATATCACCCGGCAAAAAGAGCTGGGCGGAGTACGGAAAGATGTACGGTGCCATTATTTTCATCTGCGGTATCTTTGTTACCGTGAATTTTCTTCTAAACAGCATCAAAAACGAGTGCTTCGTTGGCAGGAAGGTATGTTGAAGGATCGATAAGAAAAGGATTAGAAGATGAGAACTGCACAGTTGGCTGAAAGAAAGAACCTGTCCGGAAAGTGATAGCTCTGGATTAGTATAGAAAAATGTTTCAAAAAGTTTTGCTCGTAGGGCGAAAAGAAGAAATTACTCGCTTTTTCTCCTGTGACTTTGCAGGTGAGGAAGGAGAATTTTTCGATTGTATACTCAGCGGATGTGGTAAATCCACTTTGCTTCGTTTGGCATGCTGGACTAATTCCCTCCCACTTCGGGAAGACTAATGCTGGATGGCAGGAAATAGAAGGAACGGATGCCAAAGAGGCATGGCTTTCCAAAGCCTTCACCTTTTTCCATGGCTATGGTTGAGGAAAATATTGCTGTCACTCCCAGAATGCAGGGGAAGAGAAAACCGAAGAGATAGAGAATGTTGAGTTGACACATTTGACTAAATTCCGAAAAGCTTATCCTCCGAATTATCCGGGGAATGGCAGCAAAGAGTAGCTTATTGGTAAGAACCATGATTAATGAGCTGGAGGTCTTTTTACTGGATGAACTCTGGGGAGTCTGGATGCCTTTACCAGAATGCAAATGGTGATGAGCTACCTTTATGGAAAGGAAAGAAAATATGATGCTGATGGTGACCCATGATGTGGATGAGGCTATTTATATGGGAAACCAGAGTCATCGTGATGGCTAAGGCGAGGCATAGTATTTTTAAGAGATATTCCCTATTGATCTGGATTATCCCAGAGAGAGGTTGGATCCAAAGTTTTTAGCCCTAGTAGAGAGGAAACTATGCGCCTTCTCGGGATGATCAGGAGGAAGAGGTTAAGGTTTTCTAAAAACTCATACAAAATGTAATGGAAGCTTTTAGGGAAGCTCATAGAAGGTCTTATGGAGGCTAACGGGACTATTGAAACATGGCGTTTTGCATGGGTTTTAGATAAATAGAACACAATGTACAGTGGCAAGAAGAGGAGGATGAAAAGACATTGAGACAGTTGGGAATGGTATTGGCTTTTGCTTCCATCTATGACGGCTTGCAGCAGTCAGGTGGGAACAGGTGAAATGACAAAGGCGGAAACAGGAACTTCGGGCTGAAAGTCAGAGAAAAGGCTGAGGGCGAAAAGGAAAAGTACAGCACAGCAGCAAGCAGGAGAATGGAGATAGCAAACCGGAAGAAATCTGGGATTTTCTGACCGTCCGGAGGCAAAGCATGTGTATCATCCCTGAGCTCACTCCGAGGAAGAAGAGGCTGAAGAAGTGAACCTGTTTATGGTAAGTGATATCCAAATCGATATAATGGAGGACTTTTGCACCGAACCTTTCGGTACTGCCTCAGGAAGAGGGATTTATAAGGCAGAGGCTTGAGTACAGCTATCAGCCAGATGACCTGAGTTAGCTGATGCGTAGCTACGGGGAAGGTGGATATTGCCGCAGACCATTTGGCCTGCTTTTGTTCCTGCGGTAAACGGATTGAATCTGGTATTTACAAAAGGTGCCTACAGTGGCTGTAAGACTTTATATGTTCTTGCGATTCTGATATTCAGCACCGCGATTTAAAGGAAAGATGGTTTCTTTAAGCGATCGGTATCGGAAATTCCGACCATACTATTGTTCTTCGTTTTTAGTAATGACGGGCATTAAGCCGGAAGCAGTGAAGTGACAAGAGGTTGCCAATGATGCGGTGATTATGGCTTTTACAGAATGGAGAAGCGTAGGAGCCATGATGTCCGATATGTTTGCCCGGGAAATTTGTAGATGAAGGAATTGTTCGCCCTGATTCTGTTCCTCACCACCGATTCCGGATTTTAAGCAGGAACCTGCTGTGTACAGATTATGAATGCTGGATTTTGCAAAGCTAATCTCGATACTGCAAAGAAGTTTGAAAGCATGCCAGCACGTACTGCAGTCAGTGGATTGAAGACATTACAAAGAAAGCTTAGTGGATCTTCTTTTAGAAAAGAATCGTGGCAGCAGACAGACAAAAAGTCTTTGATTTTGCCACACTTTTGAATTTTGAACTGACCGATCAGCAAACAGAGACTGCATGAGAAAGCGTCAATAGGATTATCAGTCCTCGGACCTTGGATAAGAATCTCATGAAGAGGACTTGTGGAAAATTTTGGCAACCCATGGACTGTGGAACAGAGAAGTGCACTAATCCCCAAGGCAATGGAAGCTGTTGTGGTTAATTATGTGATGGACTTTCTCAAAAGTAAGGACTAAAGATTCTGTGTTTCTTGTAGGGGAAAAGGGAGAAATTGTAAGGTTCTTCAAAGCTGAACAGTATCATCTAGTGCATTTATCTATAAGTGATGACAGCTTTGAAAAAACTTTTATTTCTTTTCACTGTGCAAAATAGACATGGTTCAAAAATGAAGAAGAAGTACGTCAGTGCTTTCTTCTTTGTTCGTAATTGACAAAGAAGGACAGGAAAAATGGACGGGCAGAGCAGGAGCTACAGCTACAGTAGGATTTTAAATCTATGCAGATTATTGTAGGCTGTCGAGTAACGGCATTTTCCCGTAAACTGCATTTTTATGGTGCTGAATAAGCTGTCCACCAGTGGAGTGACAGGATTGCCCAGATGGCGGAACGTTCTATTGGACTCACACCTATATTTATTACTCTTTTCAGTATTACCATACTGATTTTTAGCTTTTATTTTCTCGAAACGAGAAGAGTTATGCAAGATTATCTTCGTTTCTTTTCTCTATCCCACTTTTATTGGTGCTTACGGAATGTTTGACTTTGTCTTCGTGCAAGGAGAAATGTTTTGTGTATTTATTTTCTTGTTTTATGGTGTTGGCTCCGGCTTGGTTCTTCGTGCGGGGTAACCTTCGGCGGAACGGATACTGTTGCTGTGAATCTTGAATCGAAAGGTTCTTAAAGGTGTTCCCTTGGCAAAGCCATGCGTTTTCTGGACGGCTCTATTTTTGATTTCTGGGCTTTGTTTTTGGAAAAAGACATTGTCCCTTATGCTTTGGTGAACCATGTGATTTGTATTATATTATGGACTATATGCTTTTCGGTTTCGTCAAAAAGCTTTTATAAGGTCACCATTATTCCATTTATCAAAGATGATACGGAAGACATTACTCAAGTATATTTTGGGGCTACTGTGGAGTAACTCAAACGAGGGTCGTGGGAGCTATACAAGGGAAGAAAAGACTAGGCTTTTCTCCATTTGTTCTCCCAGACAGTCTGCCATGACTCGTAAGTACTCTTGGTCGAGCATTTTTCCAGAGCCTTGCGGAGGGTGGCACCGATCGTGACCGTATACGGTATAGGAGAACGCTTTGTGCAATTAAAGGAGAGGATTAAAAGATAATAATAAAAGGTTGTAAAATAGAACAGTGAGAGCAGATACATAGGTCTGAAACCGGGTATCTGAGCTCGCGGGTACGGTGAAAACAAATGTAATGCGGTCTCGCTTTAGTACCCCTGCGTGAAGGCGAAGATAGGAGAGCAGTGCCCGGTTTTAGACCCTATTAGTCCATAGTACAAAGCTTGATTTTTACAGCGCCTTTTTGTTTTGAGAATACTTTTGATGTTCCTTAATACAAAGGCAAGCTAGGGAAGAGTAGATAACTGAAAACCATAGCAAAGATGGCATAGAAGTTCGGCTCTCAGAAAGCCATCTTTTACTGCTGAATTGTGCACCCAGTTGAATTGACTGAGCAGGAAGAGGGTCAGACAAATGTACCAGGATGGATACGTGCATCATCCAGGATAAAGCTTAATGGGCTGATAATTTCTCCCTTTTGTTTTCCGTAGTAGAAGTACAGGACAGCCAAAGGCACCAAAAAGGAATTGTACAAACTCGGGCAATGGAGCTGATAATCATAATACCCTTTCATATCGTAATGAAAGGCCATAGGGAATCATAATCGCCCACAAAATGCTGGAATACAAAGCGGTATAGCCTCCTCAGTTCTCTTTGGTGAACACGTTGTTTACCTGTCCGTCCTGACCATTGCCTCCAAAAAGTCTGGGGGTATGGAAGGAAGCTGCAATATTAATACCGAACATAGAGACAAAAGCACCTAAATAATGGCGTTTTGCAATACGGGATTTGCAAAGATATCGTAGCTAAAACCACAACATTGTTTGAGTTTAGCAGAGCCATGGGATTCAGTCTCATGGATACAAAACGATGCCTAAGTAGATAGCGGCAATCATGAAGATGGATAGGGGCAAGCTTTTGAAAGATCAGGACTTTCCATATCGGATGACCTGCTGGCTACCCTTCGAAGCCGGTAAAGGCATAAAAGCTGCTACAATGGCTGTGACAAAGGATTTACTGCTTAAAGCGGGAACGGTGTTGCTGCTGGTTTTCTGCGTACCAGTAGAGACAGTGTCATGCGGTTTGTCTATGCTGTAACAAGAAGAAAAATTCCTGCCAGAATAGTGAGAGATACACCAAAACTTTTCCTAATGTAGATATGTTGGAAACAAATTCCAGCACCTTAAGCCTCGAATAGATTAATGATAAAGAGGACGAGCATTAAAAAGAATAGCTCTGCTGTCACCAAAGTCAAAACTACACAGTCCATACTCAAAAATCTGCAGGACGGTTTTTACTACGCCGGTAGCCATCACGCCCCAGGCAATGCTGGCGGAAACGAATCGGGTGATTCCGATATAAAGTCCGGCATTTTCACCGAAGGCCGCTTTACATAAGCATAGGCGGCCCGCCTCACTACATAGCGGGAGGCGGAAGCGAAGCTATACACAAATTATGGCGAAGCCTGCGGCACAGAGATAAGCAATGCGCATAGGAGCCACCTTTGTTTTACAACAGAACCGGTGATAGAAAGATTCCGGTTCCGATAATGGAATTAATCGTTAATAATACGATGCACCAAAAAGCCCAACTTTTGCGATTTATTCATTTGAACTCTTTAATTATTAGATACCTGAAATACTCTCAAGGACTTTTTCCCGGGATTTGACAGATAAATTCTAAGCTTTTTCCATCTCAAATTGTGATATTCTTACAGGCTTCCACCAGGGCAAGGGAAAATTTTTGAATATCTTTGCACTTTTGCCTGTAACATTTCCGATGGAACTGGACACCGATGCCGAAGGCAACTTTAATTCTATGCTCACCAATGACATCATCCCGGCTCTTCCGGAAACGCTTAAACTTGCAGGAACCTCCTCGATCGCCTGATGGTGAAAAGCTGTTGATAATGAATCTCTTCCTTGGCTAAAATCTTAGCAAGTCTGCTGCCGATTCGTATTTTCGTACTATGGGTAGGAATGAAGCTACGGCGTCCCTGAGAATGCTTAAAGCTTTCCAGCTTTTAAGGAAAGATCCTGCAAAGACTTCCTCTGCCACATTCATTAACTGATATCCACGGCAGATTCCCAAAATGGGAAGTCTTCGCCAGGACGATAGAGTAGAAAGTCAATCTCATCTCTTTCCGGACAGATTCTCCTGAAGTTTTGCATGGGCCCTCTCCGTAACGGTATGGAGGCAATATCCTGTCCCCTGAAAAATAATGCTCGTCAACAAGTTCAGCTAGCTCGAGATTTTCCCTCGGAACCTCCATGGAATCTATCAGAGGTACTGCCCGGCCGCAATTACGGCAGAAACATAGTCCTTATTCACATAAATTTTTTCATAACTGGGGAATTCGCCCTGATCCACTAAGCACACTGGTGGAAATTCCGATTACTGGTCATAATACATCCTTTCATACCATTTTATCGCTATGATATTATGCTACAATGTATGGGAAATTGATTTGGGAAAAATGAGACATTTTTATGGGTAAATATAGAAAAAGAAGAAAAAGACATAAAAAGACAATTTATGGAAGTACTTTTCTTTTTCTTATAAGAAAATAGTGTATGATGAAGCTGTTTGAAAAGGAGTAGAGAATGAAAAATTATCGAATAGTCTCCTGTCGCGCCTTTTCGGGGAGACGGAAAACCTCATGAAGACAATGCTGTTTTTCATGAGCTATATACAAAAGAGGAAGAAGCAGGCATTCTATCGGAATTATTTGTGTGACGGAAAAGTAAAGGAAGAGGGCTTTAGCCCTTTGGTGATGCGTTTTTACTTTGTGGAGGAAAACGGATTTTCTCCCTATCATTTTCAGGTCATAGATTATGCTTTTGAAAAACAGGGAAAAGCTTTTAGTATGTCTTGGTATGCAGGCATACACAGCTATTTTTATTGCCAAGCGAGGAGCAGCTGAACTCGCCCTGGAAGAGTATTTTGAAGTCTATGAGGAAATGAAGAAGGAGCGCTATTTTTCTGTGGAGCTGGTGGAGGGCATTGGAAATGCAATCCCAACCGGGGAGAAGAATATTTGGTAAAAGTAGGAGATTCGGATTTTAGAGGACTCGCCCTGAGAAAGCATTTTCCTCGAAAGGATCTCAGGAGCCAGTACGCATCGCTATCGGATTACGAAACCGGCAGAGGAAATTCGGGCAGCCTTGCGGAGGATGGCGGAATTGAAGCGAATTGAATACGGAGAAGCTGTGCGTAGGCATCCAATTCCATCCGGAGATAGACCAAAGCTCAGGGAATTTTCCAATTTCTTTTGACAAAATAAAGAAGAGGTGTCGAGAGATGAAAGCAAATCTATTGCAGGAAACTATTGTTTTTACTGATTTTGATTGCTATCATGGTATTGGTCTCCATAACAGCTATGCGGCACCGGATTTCGCCCACGGGACTAAATTCTTGGGAGACCTGTTTATCCGCATGATGTTCCGCGGTGGTCGCCCGGTACTTTGGCTCCATTGCAGGAGCAGTTGCCAATATGAAGAGCCGAAGAGAGCCGGAAAGATTATGGGGTTACGGTGCTCAGCTTTCGGTGATTACCGGAGCCTTTGCGGCTATCGTCTCTTGCTTTTGCCAGATTTTTCCACCGGTTTTACAGCCCTGGAAGAGTCTTTTAGCAGAGGAGGTGGGAGAGCACGCAGTCTTGATCGAAATGGAGCTGAACTTCTTTACCGTGGAAGACTTTTGTGGGACTGCTTTTCCAGAAGAGCCATGCTTCCTTTGATTGTTCTTTTCCGTTCTTCTTCGGCTTTTCCGTAAACTTAGCCGAGAAGCAGGAAAGAAGGTGGCGGAATCTTTTGGAGAGCCTTACTGCGTGGTTAGTGATGAAGTTCGTGCAAATCGTAACCTCACTATGCCCCCATTGCCTATGATTTTTATGGATTTGGACAGTTACTATCCCCAGATTACGGAGAAAGTTATGCCAGAGCCTTGGTTTTATATTATCCGGTTTGCTTTTATTTACATTTTACGGCATTCCCTGTTAATGGCTTATATCGGTGCCGGAATGGACGGGTGAAAATGATGATGTCCCATATTTTAAAGCTGGCGATTGTGGTTCTGGGAACCTGTTCTGTCCGTCTACCATTCCCACCAATATGGAGGTGGCGGAGGAAAGTGGTATTTCCAAGGATGTTTCCGATATTAGTGCTTCTCTGGGAGCAACCATGCACATGGATCGGTTCCTGCTTTCCTGCGCATACTAAAAGATTTGCTTTGTAATGGGGCTGGGAACCCCTGTGAGCTTCGCCCAGCTTCCGGTCATAGTATTGGTAGCGGTATTCTCCTGTGGGAATGAGCGTGCCCGGGGGCGGATATATCGGAGAGTATTATCGCCAGCATTTTCCCTCAATCAAATGAGGTAGCTTTCCTATTCTGGTAGCTATCGGCAATCCGGTGGATCCACCGGCAACCATGATTAACTCCGCAGGAGACTATGTGGTTTCTTTTATTGTTTCCGCCTTTGTGGACGGCGATTGGATGAAAAACGCCTGGCAAGGGCACAAGCTATAGGAAGAGATGATATGGGTCTTTTGTATTGTAAATAGAAATGCACCGAAGATTAAGAGAAAAGACAAGAAAAAGATAAGAAAAACGATAAGGAAGAAGAAATGGACTGTGGTTTTGGAAAGAAATTGGCTTAGGAGGAAGAAGGTTGTCTTCGAAAGGCGGAGCTGATTTAGATATAGTGAGCCCAGCTGGAAGCGGAATGCTTTCCCAAAGCGGAGGCTGCTACGAAGGAGCAGTTTCAAGAACGTCTGAAAGCTCTACAGCAGTCATTTTCTTCTTTTTTATGAAGGAAAGCTGATTTCCTTTTATTAACGGTTTTGTTAGTAATCAAAAGATTTGTCTGATGAGATGGGCGAAAAATGTAAGCTCCACGAAGAAGACGGGGATTGCAGATGATTTTTCGGCGTCAATACCCATCCTAAGTTTCTAGAAGAGGCATTGCCACCAAGATGATGCAGGTCTTTTTGGAAGAGGCTGAGAAAGAAGGAAGAAAAGGCGCTGTTCTTACCTGCAAAGAAGAAAAATTTCTCTCACCGCCGTTGCGGCTTTATTCTAGAAGGAAAGTTTGGCTTCCGTCCATGGTGACGCGGAATGGTATCAGATGCGGCGGTGTTTTTAAAGATTAGAATTGTGAATACTATTTTTAGTATTAGGTTATAGGGTCTGAAACAGAGGCACTGCTCGCTAATTGTCTCGTAGGGTTCTAAGCTTTAAAAGACAAAAAGCCAAGAAACCCACGGGTCAGATTGCCTCTTATTTCAGACCCATAGCACAATAATGCTTTGATATTCTTAAGGTCACATTCCATAATCTTTAGAAGACTCTTTAGATCCAGCCCCATCGAAGGGAACTACCTGAGAGGTAAGATAGAGGGGGCTTGGGAGAGAAGGTGAGAAAGTCTGCTGCTCTTCACGGTAGCCATTCTGCCGTAGGGGATGCCCTCTAAGCTTTGCTTTTCTTCAGTGCTCAGCCAGGAATTCATGTCTGTGCCAATAGCGCCGAAGGCTACTGCATTTACGGAGATATGGGAGGGAGCCAGTTTTTCCCAGGGCTTTGGCAAAGTGCTGAGATTCCTCCTTTGTCAAAGAATAAAGGCTTTCCATGGAAGCCCTCTAACAGTTCTCAGACAGAGGAACTGAATAGAATTCTCCTTCCTCGGCTTTTTAAAAGATAGGGGAGTAAGTTTTGACAAAGGACAAAGGGTTGAAGGAGATTGGCTTCCAAAAGCGCACTTGTCTCTTCTTCGCTATAGTCTTGTAACAATTTAATACATCCTGCTGCTGTTAGGGATAAGAATCAGTTTAGAGAGCTTTTTCCCCCAAGAATGGGGAAAGCACTTTCTTAGTTTTGGCTAAATCTTTGCAAAGAAAAATATCCGGACAGCTTTCCTGCAAGTCGGATTGACTTTTGCAATTCTTCCAGGAGAGTCCAGTTTTTCCGCACTCAATAAGAGGCTAGCATTTCTTTGGCAAAACGTTTTGCAGCGGCTTCTGATTCCTCGGGATGCACTCGGTACAATGGCAATGTTCATAATACTTTCTCCGTGAAATTTCAAATGTATTGATGAAAACGAGATGCCACAAAAGGCATCTCGTCAAATAGAATCCGATTTTTGTCGAAAGCACCATTTCTCCTTGCAAAAGATCTACAGCTATTTTCCCAGTTGTGCTGTAGAACTTGAGAGCTTGTAAGCTAAAAATAGTTAACTTGTTTCCGATTTTTCCCGAAGGTTTACGCCTTGTCCAAGGAAGCCGGAACGCATTCTCCACCATAGGGGGAAGTGTTTCTCCGAAGCTCTGTCCAAAGCTCCTTTTCTTTGCAGATTTTCCTCTGTACCGGACTTATCACCAGAACAGAAGATACGGTAGTAATGATTTTCAAATACAAAATCATATATTTTCGAAGCTTTTTGGGCTGTACTCTTAGCGACATCACAGCAATCAATCATCAGACGGTTTATCCCTATACTGCTATCTCAGACGGGAAATCATTACTGTTTCATTTATTGGACTCATCTCTCTCGACCAATGTAGTAGTGATAAAGATTTTGATTTAGATAATAAATCTTCTTTTACATGGGGGAGAGGTTCATATACAAAGAGGTTATCCACATAGAAGGTGTGCTTGGGGAGTTGTAAGCCGCAATCCTTTAGCATTTTTATCTGGTAACAACGGAATGCATTAAAATGTACTGTCCCAGGTGGAAGTTCTTCATTTCAGCCCAGCCAAAAACCTCATCTCCGGAAAAGCATTGCATAGGACATGACCTTTTATTCTCCTGTCCCACCTTATCATAGATGAAGTTACTACCAGCATATCAATGGATTCTCCGGAAAGGGTTAAATTTGAATTCTTTTCCAGAATCTCTAAAAGAACCTTGAATCCAACCAGTCATCCGAATCTACTACTTTAAAGTAAAGACCATTGGCATTTCTAAGGCCGGTGTTAACAGCCCTGCCGTGCTGCCGTTTTTCCTGATGAACAGCCTTGCAAATGCCGGGATATTTTCTTCGTATTCTTTGGCGATTTCCAAGGGTATTGTCTTTTTGGAACCATCGTCAACAATGATGATTTCTACTTTCCTCGCCGGGAAGAATACTTTTCAATACAGTTCCGCATATAGGACGCGGAATTATAACAGGGATTGCAAAAACTTATTAATTTCATAAAACCTCACCATAGTGGAAAAGAGGATAGCATACGTTGAATCGTGGAAAACAAATTTCGCTGTCTCTCTATTTCTCGTATCTTCCGTTAAATGCAGTGTTTTTAACCTTCCTCACTATAGCATAAAAGGAAGGAAGAAAAACAGCAAAAAGTGGAGAGAATCCGCTCTGCTTTTGAGCTGTGTAGAAAAAGGATTGGATTTTTGAGAAGAGAATTGCTATTCTGAGAATGGAAGTTTGTTTTTCAAAAATCAATGGATTTTGAGAAAAACAGCAGAAAATACTTGTATTTTCCTTATATTCGTGTTAGGGTGTATCAGTATTTGTAATCGTAGGAAGGGCAAGCAGCTAGCTTGTCCCTTTTGCTTGAATGGAGCGTTGGCATGGAAATTGAGAGAACAAAGGCGTATTTGGAAGAAATTCTTCCGGGAATGGGCTATGTGCTGGATAGTGTCACCTTTTACAAAAGAGGCGGGAACCCACTATCTAAGGGCATCTCATTTTTAGAAAAGATGAGCAGGACATGACGGTCAATGACTGTGCTATGGTCTCCAGAAGACTGTCCAAGTGGTTGGATAAGGAAGATTTTATTGCAGAAGAGTACATCCTGGAGGTTTGTTCCTAGGCTTTAAGGATAATCCTGAGCGGGAGGAGCTCGAAGTGGAAGAAGAACTGCTTTCCGAGGGAGAGGAAGCTTTGAAGAGTAAATTGTAAAACACAAACAGGTGAAAGTATAATACAGGCGAATAAAAAGCGTAAGGATAGAAAACGCCTGATGATAAAAATAAAGAGGAGTAAAAACGATGAACGAGGAATTACGCTAGCGCTAGACATGTTAGAGAAGGAAAAGAAAATTTCCAAGCAGGCTTTAATTGAGGCCATCGAGTTGTCCTTACAAAACCGCTTGCAAGAATCACTTCGGTTCCGCAGACAATGTGCACGTAAGCATGAATCTGGACACTGCAGTGTTTTTCGCATTGGCAGATAAGACAGTTGTTGAGAAAGGTGAGACAAGTCCACAGAAATCAGCTTGGAAGAAGCTCATGAAATGGATCCTTCCTATACCTTGGGAGATGTGGTCAGGTGCCCATTGATTCCAAGTCCTTCAGTAGAATTAGTACCAGAATGCCAAGGGCGTGATTGTGCAGAAGATCGTGAGGAAGAGAGAAAGAACCTCTTTGAAGAATATTATGCTATGAGCAAAAAGATTTTCACTGCCCTTGTGGAAAAAGAATACCGAAGAGCTTTGATTATGAATTTGGGCAAAGGTAGATGGTTACCCTCAGGAAGCGGAGCAGATTCTCGGGAGAGAATTTGACTCTGGACAAAGAGCCAAGGTCTATGTGGTGGAAGTGAAGGACAGCCCCATGACCAAAGCTAATGCTTTCCCGTACCCATCCGGAGTTGGTCTCGTAAGCTGTTCTTTGAGGAGGTTTCGAGCTTAGAGAAGGCATTGTGGAGATTAAGTCCATTGCCAGAGAGGCAGGATCTCGTACCAAGATGGCGGTCATTTCCAATGAAGAGGATGGATGCAGTGGCTGCTTGCGTAGGTCTTAACGGAAACCGTGTAAATACCATCGTGGAAGAGCTGGGAGAGAAGATTGATATCATCAACTATGATGAGAACCTGGCATACCTGATTGAGAATTCCTTATCTCCGGCCAAGGTAATCGCGGTTATTGCGGATCCGGACAACAAGAAGCCTTTGGTCATTGTACCGGATAATCAGCTGTCTCTGACTATCGGTAAGGAGGGCAGAACGCAAGACTTGCAGGGCAAAGTTGACCAATTACAAAGATTGATATTAAGTCCGAGTCTCAGGCTCAGGAACAGGGAATCTTTCGATGAAATGGGAATTGATTACCATGGAGAAAGCCTGGAGGAAGAAGATTTAGGCTATGATGAGGACTATGAGAGATGCTTCCTATGAAGAAGGGGAAGAGGAAGTGGAAGCTACGAGGAAGAATAAATAAAGAGAGACTTGGTTTTTCGGAAAAAGGATTGGTCTTTTTCGAAAAGCATTTTCATAGAAACCGATAGAAACTAGAGGGATGTTTTCCGGGAGGGAAAATGAAGGTAGAGCCACAACGAAGCTGCATAGGCTGCGTGGAGAAAGAAGGACAAAAAGGACTTGTTTCGGATTGTCCGTTCTCCGGAGGGGGAATATGCCGTGGATTTGCAAGGAAGAAAAACGGAAGAGGCGCTTATCTTTGCAAGAATCTTTCTTGCCTGGAGAAGGCGGAGAAGAAAAGGGCTTTTTTTCCGTTCCTTCAAGGAAGCAATCCCCAAGGAAGATTTGATAGACTGAGGGAGGAAATCAAAGAAATTGCAAAATAAGATATTGGGACTCTGGGTTTGTCCATGAAGGCTCGGAAAGGTCAAGGCGGGAGAGTTTTCCGCAGAAAAAGTCCATTAAAGCCCATATACCAAATTGGTGCTGGTGGCTAGCTGATGCTTCGGAAAAATACGGAAAAATTCCGACAAAGTTGTTTTTATTATCAGATTCTATATTTTTCCTTCGGGACGAAGGAGGAACTGGGAGAGGGATTGGAAAAGGAAATGTTCTTCCTTTGTATAGAGGATGAAGGCTTTGCAAAACGAGAATGATTGAGATTTTAGATGGAGGGAATGCGGATGTTAGAAGAGAATAAGAAAGAAAAATATTGAACAAAAAGTGAGGAAGCTCCCTGTTAAAAAAAGAAAAGTTAGCGGTGGTTTTCCATTCCCAAAACTCGGTGAACCATAAAAATCATCCTCTGGGAAGAACGTAGTTTTTCCGATAAGGCAAAGGCCAAGGTAAAGAAGGAAGCAGGAAAAGAGGAGGGAGGAAAGAAATCTCTCAACGGAAGACCCTGCCTCCCGGAACTGCAAGAGTTACTCCTTTGAAGGCTTTGAATGCTATCCAGAAAAAGCAGGAGGAAGAGGAGAAGAAGCTGGCAGAGGAGAGACTTTTAGAAAAAGCAGGAAGCGGAAAGAAAAAGCTCAGGAAGAAGTGGCAGCTGCCAAGGAGGAAGCGGAAAAGAAGGCTTTTATGGAAAAAGGAGAGCCAGGAAAAGGCAAAGAGACCCTACCATCTCCGGAATCAAACCGACTATTTCCGGAATTGCGTCAAAGCTGTTCCCTGCAAGAAGCCCTCAGAGTAGAGAGGCTACAGGAGAGCGTAAGAAGTAGTGGCTTTGGAGCAGGAAAGCCCTGCAGAGAAGAGATTTGCACTCCCGGGAGGAAGAAGCGACAGTCGTGGAGAAGGCAGAAAGATGGGGACTTTAGCAGGAAAGACCCTGTCTTCGGTGTTACGCCTAAAGAAGCCGGCTCCAAGCCTGGCTCCGGAGATTGTGGAGAAGCAGAGTAGAACCAAGCATGATGCTACAAAGCCTCAGAAGAAGGTTTTATGGAAACAAGAGCTTTGAAAATGAAAAAGGCCAACATTTCCAGAAGAATCGTGCTGCCAGAAAGCAGAATAAGTATGGCGCTACCCAGTCCTACGAGAGATGAGCAGGTAAAGTAAAGAAGACCGAAAGGGTGCATTTATTAAGCCGGAAGTGGTGAAGGTTGCGGAAGAAACCATTAAGTCCATTACCTTACCGGAGGTAATTACCATTAAGGAATTGGCGGATAAGATGAAGCAGAAGTCTGCGACCTTATCAAGAAGCTTTTTCTTAAAGGGACAGATGGTTACCCCTGAATACGGAATTGAACGTACGAAGAGGCGGAAACATTGCTGTTGAGTACGATATCCTCTGCGAAATGGAAGAGAAGGCTGACGTTATCGCTGAGCTGGTACAGGATTCCGAGGTGGATGAAGAGAAGGATTTACAGCCCCGTCCTCCCTGTAGTGGCGGTTATGGGACACGCTGACCACGGTAAAGACCTCCATTCTGGATGCCATTAGAATACCAATGTACCAGTAGAGAGCATGGCGGAATTACCCAGTCCATCGGTGCTTATCAGGTAACGGTAAAGGTTAACGACGAAGACAGAGGGATAACCTTCCTGGATACCCCGACACGAGGCCTTCACTGCTATGCGCATGCGTGGAGCCCAGTCCACCGATATTGCTATCCTGGTTGTTGCGAGATGACGGCATTGCTCCCAGACCATTGAGGCGATTAACCATGCCAAGGCTACCAATACGGAGATTATTGTAGCCATCAATAAGATTGATAAGCCTGCGGCAACATTGACAAGGTGAAAGCAGGAATTACTGACCTATGATTTGGTGGCGGAGGATTACGGCGGAACCACCATTTGCTGTCCCTGTTTCTGCAAAGACCGAGAAGGACTGGAAAGTCTTTTGGAAAAATATTGCTTTTACAGGCGGATGTGCTGGAATTAAAGACGAATCCAAACCGTAAGGGCTCTACGGTGTTGTGATCGAGGTGAGCTGGACAAGGGAAGAGGTTCCAGCCCGTCTTTTGGTACAAAAGGGTACCCTGCATATCGGAGATGTGGTGGCTGTAGGATCCGCCTTCGGTAAGGTTCGTGCCATGATTGACGACAAAGGAAAGAGAATCAAGAAGGCAACACCTTCCATGCCTGTGGAGATTTTGGGATTAAACTCCGTGCCCTAATGTGGAGAAATTTTCCAGGTGAAGGACAACGAGAAGGAAGCGAAAGCCTATGCGTGATACCTTTCTGTTAGTGAAGGAAAGCAGAAGATGGTGGAGGATTCCCGTAAGAAGGTTAGCTTAGATGCTCTTCGACCAGATTAAGGCAGGAGAGCTGAAGGATCTTCCGATTGTCATCAAGGCGGATGTACAGGGATCCGTGGAAGCGGTTCGTGATTCCTTGCAGAAGATTGAAAAATGCGGAAGTTCAGGTGAAGGTGATTCATGCCGGTGTTGGTGCCATCAATGAGTCCGATATCACCTGGCCATTGCTTCAAATGCGATCGTCATCGGATTTGACGTTAAGCCGGATCCAACCGCAAGAGATATTGCCGAGCGGGAAAAATGTAGACGTAAGACTTTACAATGTCATCTATAAGGCTATTGAAGATATTGAGCTTGCCATGAAGGGAATGCTGGCTCCTGCTTTATGAGGAAAAGGTCATCGGTCATGCGGAGGTTCGTATGATCTTTTAAGTCCTCCGGAGTTGGTGTCATTGCCGGTTCCTTTCGTTCTGGACGGAAAAGGTACAAAGAGGTGCAAAGGTTCGTCTGACCAGAGGCGGAGAGCAGTTATATGATGGAACCATTGCTTCGTGAGACATTTTTAAGGATGACGTAAAGGAAGTGGGAACGTAAGCAGGAATGCGGTATTGTATTTAGAAGACTTTCACCGATATTCAGGAATTGACCAGCTGGAAGTTTACGTTATGGAAGAAGTGAAAACAGAGTAAGAGGGAGGAGCCGATGGCCCCTGTCCTACTTTTTAGCACAAGAAGGAATTTGTCCTGTAAATCCTTCCGCTTTCCTTGAAAAGCTATTGCGGGCATTTTGAAAAATTGGCTTTAATAAATAATGGGTATCTTTGATACAAAAGACTAGGGTATCTGTTGGAAAGGGTATATGTAGAAAAACTGAGCTTTAAGAACCAAAGAAGAAATGAGGATGTGAGAAGATGTCTTTCTTTGATTCGGGAAGAGGTAAAGGATAGCAGGGTTTCTCCTTCAGACGTTACTCGGTGGATCTTACCCCGGATTTACAGTATTGTAAGGTCTTTGTTTCCTGCCTGGCAGTGAAGAGGAGCTGGGAAAACCATTGAGGGATTAAAGGCTGCCGGGGGATTTTTACGAAGAGAATTTGCACAGAAGTCTTAAACTTAAGACATACACTGAGCTGCACTTTATTGCGGATCATTCCGTGGAATACGGTTCCAGAATGGATGCTTTAATTAATCAGGTTAGCAAGGAAGACAGGGAAAGAGCTGTGGGGGAAGTGGTAAATCAGGATAATGTTTATAAAGAGGAGGAAGAATGAGAGACAAGCTGGAGGAATTATTAGCTTCTTCCCAACGGATTTGCCTTTTTGGGACATACCAGACCTGATGGAGACTGTTTGGTTCTACTTTTGGGATGGAAAAATTACTTGAACAATCGTTATCCGGAAAAAGAAGTACAGGTTTATTTGATGGAGGCTCATGAGAAAATTTTTCTTATCTTCCCGATTTTCCACCATTCGCCATGATGTACCGAAGGAAAGCTATGACCTGGTTCTGATTTGTGACTGCGGAGCCTATGAAAGATTGGGAGAGTTCGGTCCTTGGCAAAGGCGGCAAAAGAATTGTTATGTGGTGGATCATCATGTAACAAGTAATGGGGAGGATTTTCCTTTTCATACCATTCTTCCTGATGCTCCAGCACCTGTGAGGTGAGTTTTGATCTGATGGAAGAAGAGTTTTTGACGAGGCGGTAGCTACCTGCATTTATACCGGCTTTAATCCATGATACCGGGAGTGTTTTAAGCATAACTGTACTTCTCAGCATACCATGGAGATTGCAGGAAATGTATGGCAAAGGGAATTCTTTTCTCCACATCATTGATGACAGCTTCTATATGAAGTCTGTGGATCAGCAGAAAATGACGGGGAAGGTCTTGCAGGATGCCAAGCTTTACTGTGAGGATAGAATCCTGGCTTCTTCCTGAGCCCTAAAGGATATGCGTCCTTTAATCTGGAACAAAAAGACCTGGATATGGTGGTCAGCATGCTTCGGGAAACCAGAGATGTGGATGGGGGTGATTTTTCCTCATGAGGTGGGGAATCAGGTGTATAAGGTGAGCTCTACGTTCCAACAACAATGCCTTTGATGTTTCACAGGTGGCGCCTTCTTTTCCGGCGGAGGACATAAGATGGCAGCAGGCTGTAGCCCAAATGGGAAGTCCGGAGCAGATTTTTGAAAAGCTGTTTTGAGAAATGAGAAAGCAGCTGGATGCAGAGGATTTCCAAAAGCAATAAAAGATGTAGAGAGTAAGCATGGATGGAATTATTAATGTAAATAAAGAAAAAGGGGATGACCAGCTTTGATGTTCTTCGGCCTTCGAAAGAAATTCTAAAAGAGAAAAAGATGGGGCATACCGGCACCCTGGATCCAATGGCGGAAGGTGTGCTTTTGTCTGTGTGGGCAAGGCTACCAAATATGTGGATGCTTTTGATGGCGAAGAGAAAAGGTCTATCAGGCGGAATTGACCTTAGGAATCGAAACGGATATGGAGGACAGTACTGGAAAGATACTTTCTGAAGAAGAGGTTTCATAACTAGGAGGATATTGAAGGATTCTTCCTGTTTTTAGGAAAGCAGGAGCAGATTCTCCCTATGTACAGCGCCAAAGAAAGCTGGAAGGAAAAAGCCTCATGAACTGGCAAGAGAAGGGAAAAACGGTAGAAAGAAAGCCAAGCCGAAATTGAGATTTTCAGTCTGGAAATTCTTTTCCTATGACTGCCCCTAGGCTTCGTTTTCGAATCTCATTGTCTAAGGGAACCTATATTCGCACCCTTTGCAAGGATATCGGAGAAGCGCTGGGCACCAAGGCTCAGTATGTCTGCACTTTTACGAGAGAAAAGTGAGAGTTCTCTTTACAGGATAGCTTCAGACTTTTCGGAAATTGAAAAGCTGAAGGAGAGGGAAAAAGAGATACTTACCTTCTTCCGCCCCCTATACAGTCAAAAGAAAACACAATCTTTAACTCTTCGGAAAAGTTTGACGGTATACATCTTGGGCATCAAAAGATTTTTGAGGATGTATTTCAAGAGGGAAAGGCGGAGAATTTACTACCTCCGTCTTTGTCCTTTACCATGCATCCTTCAGCTCTATTTTTCCGGAGAGCGTCAAGACCTCTCTGCACGGAGGATGAGCATTATACCCTGCTTGCAAAATGCCGGGATTTTTCCCAGATTTTTTTCTCTTTCCCTTAACCTTGGAAACCGCCAAGATGCTCCGGAGAAATTTCTAGAAGATATTCTGTCAAAGCCTTGAAGGTAAAGCATCTGTGGTGGGGAACGGATTGCAGTCGGCTACAAGGGAAAAGGTGATGTGGCTCTGCTCAAAGGAAAAAGGCGACGGATTTCGGCTATAGTTTGACCGTGGTGGAGAAGGCTTAACGCAGGATGCCGATGGAAAATCTGTGGAAATTTCAGTACCTATATCCGAAAATGCTTTGAAGAGGGGGCTGTGAAGAGGCGGCAAAGACTTTTGGGACGGAATTACACCTGTCCGGCACCGTGGTGCACGGAAAGAAAAATCGGGACGAAGCATCAATTTCCCACGGCCAACATTTTCTCCTGAAAGGAAGGAAAGCTTTGCCCCATGGAAGGGGTGTATTATACCAGGGTGCTTCGGGGAAGGACTACTATGAGGGCATGACCAGCATAGGGAAGAATCCCAGTGTGGCGGAGAATAACCCTCTGACCGTGGAGACACATATTCTGGGATTTTTCTAGGGATATCTACGGAGAGAAGCTTAGCTAGAGTTTATCAGCTTTATTCGGGAGCAAAGACATTTTCAGGATATGAACTAGAAGAGTTGAGAAAGACCTGACTTTTGCATGAAGAGAGTAAAAAGAGGGATCTAGAATGCTTCTGAGCTTCGTCAGAAATAGGAATTTTTGCCAGCAAAGTGTGAAAATCCTTGACGAAAGCAGGAAATTCGCGTATTATAGTCTGGCATTTATGGACTGATTTTTGGAGAAGAAGAAAAGTTATCATAAATGCACAGAACTTCTGTTAGGCTAGGAAGGCGATTTCAACGCCTTCCTCAGTCTAACGTGTTAACGCAAGAAATTGCCAAAAAGGAGAATCAAAATGATTACAAGAGAGAAAAAGCAGAGTTGGTAGCAAAGTACGGAAGAAAGCCCGGAGACACCGGATCTCCTGAAGTACAGGTAGCGATTCTTACTGAGAGAATCGTTGAGCTTACTGAGCATTTAAAGAGCAATCCTACGATCACCACAGCAGAAGAGGACTTGATGATGGTAGGTCACAGAAGAGGCCTTTTAGACTACTTAAAGAAGACCGACTTAGAGGGTTACAGAAGCTTTAATCGAGAAGTTAGGCATCAGAAAGTAAGAAGATCAGGGCGGAAAAAGCATGGCTTTTCTGCCCTTTTACTGTTCATTTTCTCATTTTCCTGTATAATAGAAATCTATGACAAAAAGCTATCCGGAAGGTAGTCCGAGATCACTGAAGAGGCGGTGAAACCCTCACAGTTTCTTCAGTGGCTTTGGACCTTCCGGATCAAACAAAGGAGGATTTATGTATAAGAGTTATTCAATGGAACTTGCCGGAAGAACCCTGACGGTGGATGTGACAGGGTTTGCGCGCAAAGTAACGGTGCCGCATTGATGCACTATGGAGACACTACGGTGTTGTCCACCCGTACTGCTTCCGCAAAGCCGAGAGACGGCATTGATTTCTTCCTCTTTCCCGTAGAATACGAAGAGAAGATGTATTCTGTAGGAAAGTTCCCGGGAGGATTTAAGAAAAGAGAGGGAAGAGCCAGTGACAATGCGATTTTGACCGCAAGAGTTATTGACCGTCCCATGCGTCCTCTCTTCCCGAAGGACTATAGAAATGATGTTTTGTTAAACAACCTAGTATTATCCGTGCATCAGGACGCTTCTCCTGAGCTTTTGGCGATGCTTGCTTCTTCTGTCCACCTGTCTTTCCGATGTTCCCTTTGATTTGTCCCTGTGCAACCACCCAGATTGAATGGTTGAGGAGAGTTTGTGGTAAACCCCTGAAACGGTGAGAAGGCGGTATCCGACCTTTTACTGACCGTGGCTTCCACAAAAGAGAAGGTTATCATGATTGAAGCCGGAGCCAACGAGCTTCCGGAGGACAAGATGATTGAGGCAATTTATCTTGCCCATGATGTAAACCAGCAGATTATCGGCTTCTTTGAGAGCATTATCGAAGAGTGCGGAAAAGAAAAGCATGACTATGTTTCCAGCGCCATTCCTGAGGAATTATTTGCGAAGATGAAGGAAGTGGTAAAGCCGGAGGAGATGGAGAAGGCTGTATTTACCGATGATAAGTGGAAAGAGATGCCAATGTTTCCTCTTAGTGAAAGACTGGTAGAAGCTTCCAGGATGATGAGGAAGCTTTAGTCATCTTTACCGATGCCATCTATCAGTATGAGAAGAAGACTGTCTCGTAAGATGATTTTAAAGGACTCATAAGAGACCGGACGGAAGAGCCATTGATGAGATCTGTAAGTTGGAGGCTGAGGTAGACCTTCTTCCAAGAGTACACGGCTCCGCTATGTTTAAAAGAGGACAGACACAGATTATGAATATTACTACCCTGGCACCTCTTTCCGAGGTTCAGAAGGTAGAAGGTTTAAATGAATTTGAAACGGAAAAGCGTTATTTACACCAGTATAACTTCCTGGATATTCCGTAGGAGAGGCTAAGGCTCCAGAGGCCCGGGAAGAAGAGAAATCGGTCACGGTGCTTTTGGCAGAGAAGGCTTTTAATCCCTGTACTGCCTTCCGTGGAAGAATTCCCCTATGCGATTCGTTCCGTCTCGAGACTATGGAGTCTAACGGTTCTACTTCCATGGCTTTCCACCTGTGCATCCTGCATGTCCTTAATGGCTGCCGGCGTTCCCATTACGAGCTTTCTGTTGCCGGAATTTCCTGCGGTCTTGTAACCGGAGACAGTGATGATGAGTATTTGGTACTTACCGACATTCAGGGCCTGGAAAGACTTCTTCATGATATGGACTTTTAAGGTAACTGGAACAGAGGACGGAATCACTGCTATCCAGATGGATATTAAGATTCACTGGCCTGACTCGTCCTATCGTGGAAGAGGCTATTCGCAGAGCAAGAGAAGCAAGACCTTTATTATGAACGGTGTTATGAAAGAAGCGATTGCAGAGCCTAGAGCGGAGCTTTCCGTATGCACCGAAGATTTTGACCATGTCTATCAATCCGGAGAAGATTGAGATGTTATCGGAAAGCAGGGTAAGACCATTAACGGTATCATCGAAGAAACCGGCGTGAAGATCGATATTGATGATAACGGAAACTGTTTCCATTTCCGGAACCAATCTTCCTGATTTGGAAAGAGCGAAGAAAATCATTGAATCTATCGTAAAACGATATTGAGCTGGGACAGATTTTTGAAGGAACCGTAGTCAGAATGATGGATTTCGGTGCTTTTGTACAGTTAAGTCCCAACAAGGACGGTATGATTCATATTTCCAAGCTTTCCGATCAGAGAGTAAACAAGGTAGAGGATGTGGTTCATATCGGCGATAAGGTTCGTGTAAAGGTTTTTGGAAGTGGATAAGATGGGAAGAATCAACCTTCCATGCGCCCACAGGATTTGGTAGAGAAGCAGGAAGCGTAAATACAGCTTAAGGGGGAAAATATGAAGATTAGAATGAGATATGCACCTTCCCTCACCGGAAGGATGCATGTGGGAAATTTACGAACCGGCATGTATGCTTATCTGATTGCCAAGCATGAGGGAGGGGACTTCCTTCGTATCGAGGATACCGACCAGGAAAAGAGAAGTGAAGGGCTGTGGATATTATCCGCAGAACCCTGGAAGCTACAGGACTTTTTCTGGGACGAGGGTCCGATAATCCCGGAGACTGCGACCTCTACGTGCAGTCGGAACGGGTAAAGACCGGCGTTTACATGGACTATGCCAAAAAGCTGGTGGATAAGGGAGAGGCTTATTACTGCTTTCTGCGACGAGGATCGTTTAAAGAGCCTGCAAAACCGAGGTAAACGAGAGACCCTTTTCCATTATGATAAGCATTGTCTTTCTTTTCCAAAGAAGAGGTGGAAGAGAAGTTAAAGCAGGGGCTCCCCTTTGTTATTCGCCAGAATAATCCGACAGAAGGCAGCACTCACTTTCCATGACGAGCTTTACGGGGATGTTACCGTGGAGAACAGCGAACTGGACGACATGGTGCTGATTAAGTCCGACGGCTATCCTACCTATAACTTTGCCAATGTTATTGATGACCATTTGATGGGGATTACCCATGTGGTTCGTGGAAACGAATATCTTTCCTCCAGCCCCAAGTACCAAAGACTTTATGATGCCTTCGGTTGGGAGTCTCCGAAGCTGATTCATTGTCCTTGATTACGGATGAGAATCATAAGAAGTTATCCAAGAGATCCGGACACTCCTCCTTTGAGGATCTGATTGATCAGGGCTTTGTGGCTGAGGCAGTGGTAAACTTTAGGTCTCTTTTAGGCTGGAGCCCTGAGGAAAATGAAGAGATTCTTTCCTCAGAGGATTTGGTCTGTTTGTTTGATTACCATAGGATTTCCAAGAGTCCCTGCTGTTTTCGATATGGGTAAGTTTTGCTGATGAACGGAGAGTACATCAAGAAAAATGGACTTTCGACAAGTTCTATGAGAGAGCTCTCCCTTCGTGAAAGAAGCTGTAGGTGAGGGATTGGATCATAGAAGATTGCTGAGATGGTAAAGAGCAGAATCGAAATCTTCCCGGACATTCCTGAGCAGGTTTCCTTCTTTAAGGAAGTACCGGACTACGAGCTCTCTTTATGAAAACAAAAAGGCAAAGTGTAATTTAGAGAATTCTTTTGAGTCTTCTGGAAGAGGTTCTTCCTTTATTGCAGGAGGAAAATGACTACAGTAACGACCATTTGTATGAGAAATTACAGGCCTTTCGGTCAGGAAAAAGGGCTATAAGACAGGCTTTTATGATGTGGCCCATCCGTATTGCTCTTTCCGGAAAGCAAATGACTTCTGCAGGAGCTACAGAAATTCTTTTCCGTACTGGGTAAGGGAAGAGTCCTTAAAGAGAATTGAAAAAGCAATAGAGAGATTAAAAAGAAAAAGAGGTAATGGCATTGGATAAGCAGGAATTTTTAGAGAGATACAGACATTCTCTCTGCACATATTTTTAGCAAAAGCTATGGTAGAGCTGTATGGTCCTGAGGTACAGTATGCGATCGGACCCCAGATTGAAGATGGCTGTTATTATGACTTTGCTCTGCCTAAGTCCTTGTCCGAGGAGGATTTAAGACCATTGAGGACAAGATGAGAGAAATCATCAAAAAGAAAGAGAGAACTGGACCAGAGAGGAGCTGTCCCGTGAGGCGGCCTTTGGCTCTCTTTGATAAGCAAAAGTTCAAAAAGGAGCTGATTCAGGATCTTCCTGCCGATGAAGTCACTCAGTATTTATCGTACCGGTGATGATTTTCGTGCATCTTTGCCGGGGACCCCATGTGGAGAATTTCAGGAACTCCATGAATGTGGCCTTCCAGATTAAATCCATTTCCGGAGCTTACTGGCGGGAGATGAGCACAGAGATCAGTTACAGCGTGTTTATCTTTTTGCCTTCCCGGACAAGAATGCCTTAAAGGAGCATTTGAAGTGGTTGCAGGAAGCCCAGAGAGAGACTATAAGCTGGCAGCCAGCTTGACTCTTCATGTTTGATGAGACTGCTCCCGGAATGCCATATTGGCTTCCCAGAGGTTGGAAGATGTATCAGGCGCTTTTAGCCTATTCCAGAAGTGTGCAGGCAAAGCACGGTTACATCGGAGATTTCCGCACCCTCATCAATAATAAGAAATTATGGTTGATTTCGGACACTGGGCACATTACATTAACAATATGTTTATGGTTCCCGGTATTTCCGGTTGGTTAAAGGCCGATGCTGACCTTTCCGGCGTACTGGAGCATCCTACCGATGCCAGTCTTGGAGAGAAGATTGTAAAGATTCAGGCAGGCTCTGTAATCTACAATCGTGAGAATATTGATACCATGGCAGCAAAGCCCATGAACCGCCCTAACGCCATGATTACCTATAAGAGAAGAAATCGTTCCTACAAGGAGCTGCCTATCCGTTATTCCGAGTATGATGTACTCTATAGAAAGGAAAAACCGGACAAATGAACGGACTTTTCCAGTGTTCAGGAGTTCCGTCAGGATGATGACCATACCTTCGTAATGGAATCTCAGATTGAGGCGGAAATTGCGGACATCATCTCCATTGCGGATGAAGTCTACAAGACCTTCGGCGTTACTTATCGTGCAGAGCTTCCACCAGACCTGATGATTTCATGGGAGATATCGAGGTTTGGGATAGAGCGAGGCTGCTTTTAAAGAAGATTCTCACCGACAAGTACGGAGAGGGCGGTTTGAAATCAATGAAGGAGACGGTGCCTTTCTACGGACCAAAGATTGACTTGCAGATTAAGGATGCATTGGGCAGAGAGTGGCAGTGTGGAACCATTCAGCTGGACTTCCAGCTTCCTCACAACTTCGGTCTGACTTATCAGACTGCAGAAGGAAGCACCGCTATGCCGGTAGTAATCCATAGAGCAATTTACGGTTCTCTGGAGCGTTTTATCGGTATCATTATCGAGAACTTTATGGAAGCTTCCTTCTGGCTAAGCCTCGAGCAGGTAGGAATCGTACTGATTCGAGAAGAGCATAATGACTACGGAAAAGAAGTTTACGATGCTTTGACGGAAATCGGCAGCGAGCTGAGGCTGACTACAGTGACAAGAACATGAAGGAGAAGATTAAGGGTTATAAGAACTATAAGAACCCTTACATCCTTGTGTTGGGAGACAGAGAAAAGAAGAAAGAACCGTATCCATCAACATGCACGGTATCCAATAAGCAGATCAATAACGTTCCACTGGATGCTTTCTTAAAAGCCTGTGAAAGAATGCAGAAGGAACACAGCTTAGAGTTGATGGATGAGTTTTTAATGAATTTGTTCTAAATACAATAGAAAAATAGAGACAGAGATAGAAGAATGATTTATTGCTTTTTGCAGTATAGCTTGGAACAGGGCATCGCTTCGCTAAGTCTCGTTTTCGTAGCGGTTCTAAGCTTTTATAAGACAAAAAGCTAAGAACCGACGGGCTCAGATTACCCTCTTATTCTCAAGCTATACTGCGAAAAAGCGTCAAAGCACAGATTATTTTCTTCTCGTCTCATTTTATATTTGAAAATATTTAGAAAAATTCATGGAAAAACTCAAAAATATCATGCTCCAAGCTGTTAATAAGGTATAATAAAAAGGTTTTTATGGACTGTAGATATTTGGACAAAGAAAACAGTTTGTCTGATGAAAGTGCTTTTAAATAGTGATACGAGAAATACTATGATTAAAGGGGATAAATTCAAAAAATCTATGTGGGTAGTAAACTTGTAGCAATGCAGAAGAACTGTAGAGTAAGGAGAGTCTATGAATAGTGAGCATGGAGAGAAGGGTACAGTCTGCGCCCTCATAGAAGTTTATTTAATGCCTTAGGTTATACTCAAGGAAGAGATGAAAAGCCCATGATTGGTGTGGTTTGTTCTACAACGAAATCGTACCGGGACATATTAATCTGATAAAATTGCGGAAGTGGTAAAGATGGGTATTGCGGAAGCCGGCGGTATGCCGGTGGAGTTCTGGCTATTGCGGGTTTGTGATGCATTGCCATGGGACATACCGAATGAAATATTCTGCTGACCAGAGACTTTGATTGCGGATTCCACAGAATGTATGGCCAGAGCACACCAGTTTGATGGGTTTGGTGATGATTCCAAACTGTGACAAGAATGTTCCCGGTCTTTGATGGCAGCAGCCAGAGTGAATATTCCTACTGTTTTCGTATCCGGCGGTCCCATGCTGGCAGGAAAAGTAAGGGAGAGAAGCGTTCTTCTTCCATGTTTGAAGCTGTGGGAGAGCATGAGGCAGGGAAAGATTGACATGGAGGAGCTAGCTCTATGAGGAAAATGTTTGTCCTACCTGCGGTTCCCTGCTCCGGTATGTATACCGCCAACCCATGAACTGCTTAACAGAGGTTATCGGTATGGGACTTCCCGGAAACTGGGAACCATTCCTGCGGTTTATCTCTGCTCGTATTCGTTTGGCAAAGATGGCGGGCTATGCTATCATGGATATGATTGAGAAAAATATTCGCCCCAGAAAGCATTATGACAGAAGCGGCATCTCCGAAATGCGCTTAACGGTAGATATGGCTTTGGGATGTTCCACTACACCATGCTTCATCTGCCTGCCATTGCTCACGAGTGCGGCATTGAGTTGAAGGTGGAAAATGCCAACGAAATCTCCGCAAAGACCTGAACCTTTGTCATTTGGCTCCTGCAGGCTATGCCTATATGGAGGACTTGAAACGAGGCTGGCGGTGTGTATGTGGTGATGAAGGAGCTGTCCAAGAAGAATCTTTTGATCTTTCCGGCATTACTGTTACCGGAAAGACCATGGAGGAAAAGATATTGCCCATGCCAGAAATAAGGATGAGGAGATTATTCGTCCCTATTGATAAGCCCTTTATGCCTATCGGAGGTATTGCAGTGCTGAAGGGAAATCTGCCCGGATACCGGGTGGTAAAGCGTTCCGCAGTGGCTCCGGAAATGATGGTGCATGAGTGACCCTGCCAGAGTCTTTTGATTGTGAAGAAGATGCGATTGCTGCCATCAAGGGAGGAAAGATTAATCCCGGAGATGTGGGTAGTCATCCGTTACGAAGGACAAAGGGCGGTCCCGGAATGAGGGAGATGTTGAATCCCACCTCAGCCATTGTGGGTAAGGGCTTAGCAGATGGCAGGTTCTGATTACAGACGGTCGTTTCTCCGGCGCCTCGTGGTGCTGCTATCGGACACGTTTCTCCTGAGGCAGCGGTGGTAGGCCCTATCTGCTCTGATTGAAGAAGGAGATATTATTTCATCGATATTCCAAATTACAGCTTTGAATGTAAAGCTTAGTGATGAAGAGTTGGAGAAGAGAAGAAAGGCATGAAGCTCGAAGAAGAGAACGGATCTGGACGGTTATCTGTTCGTTACCGTGACTGGTTACCAGTCGAAATCGTGGAGTGGATTTTGGGAGCTCCCAAAGGACTGGGAATAAAAGACTTGCTTTTGAAAAATAAGTTTTAAGGAATCTGCTAAAATTGTATTTTATAAATACGATTCCTCTAAATTTCCCTTTCCATGGATTGTAATATTGAAATTTATTGAGTAAAATAAGTAGGGTTTACTTTTTCTCTAAGGTAAACCCTATTTCTTTTCTTTTTGGTGGAGCTAGCTCTAAAAATATAAAGAATAAATAGTTTTTACTAATAATACAAAAATGTTTTTATGGAGATTTCAAAAAATCAAATAAATAGGAAGTATTATAGATTTTACGTAGCCAGAGGAACTATATTTACGTTAAAATAATGAGATTAAGAATTTTGAAGGAAACGATGAGCCTAGTAAGGAGGACCGGTGGCACAGATGGGAGATAAGGAACGAAATAAAATTATTCTGTTTTGTTTTGCTTTTTGCAGTTTTCTTTGTCTGCTTCTTTTTGTGTTCTTAACTTTTTTTGCATGGCAGAACTTTTTCAGTCAGAAGCTCGAAGGAATGGAAGGAGTGGAAGGAAAGTGACGAGAGCTATATGCTTTCCTGAGAAAAGAACATTCTTTTCTGAGCTCCTATGATACATCTCTCCGCTTTTTCCAGTGAGTTGAGGAATGGAATCCATCATTAATCAATCCAATATTCATTTGGATACCATCAATATGGATTTTCAGCACTTTGACATGATAAGGATATCGAGGCGATTTATACCTTTTGTACAAACCCGTTTGGAGAATAGAGAAAAGCTCTCATGACGGGGATTTTGGTGGAGACGATCGGGCTCTGATTTTGTTCTGGAAAAGCAGGAGGAGCTTTTTTCGGATATCCCCTATCATTTTCTTTCAGCATCAGCAATCAGGAACTGGCAAAGAATGCGCTAAAAATCCCAAGATTTCCAGGATATTACAGTCCTTCCTTTTTAAAAGATACTTTAAGCTTGGCTGCTTCCTGCAATGGGAGCGGACACCATTATGGTGCTTTTATGACAATACCTATTGAGAAATCTGGCTAAAGGAAGAGTTTTTCTCCTGCAAAGAAGCTTTTTCTTCCCATCGTTTTGCGGGATCTTAATTTTTCGTCAGATGAAAGAAAGAAGAGTTTTTCTGGAAGAGATTGAGAAGCTGGATGAAAAAGAGTATTAGTCCTTTACATTTCTACCACATTGATGAGGATGGCATTACTATCCCCGGCAAATCAGGCTAGTAGAAATGGTTTTGTCCAGAGCCAATGTACCGGTTTATAGCTATGTTATGCTGGATAATATCAGGGGATTTTTGCGGTAGAGCACCGGATATAAAAGCAAATGGCCAAGGATGCCAGTCTGCTGATGCTGACGTGCTATCGGGCAAGAAGGATGTAGAAAAACCGCAGAGGAAGAGGATAGTCCGGGGAAAACTGACGTGGATAATCGTGTCCTCAGTGCTACCATCTTCCAAAAGCACGGCCTGCGAAGAATATGTTGAGGATACCCCAGCAATGGATGATGCGCTATGCCCGTTACTTATTTAGCAGCCTTCCTTTAATGGCAGTATGCATGATTTGCATTTACTTTTTGATGAGTCGTTTGCACAGTCAGAAGGTCATGCAGGATTGGAAGAGAAAGAATGAGAGTCTTGCTGGCAAAGGACGATTTGGAGCATAAATTAAAGCTATGACTTATTGACGGAGCTTTTGAACCGTCAAACTGCATTGGCAAGGCTTTCATCGGATTATATTGGAGACAGCAAAGATTACTCCTGTGTTTTAGTGACATTGATAATTTAAAAGAGTTAAATGAATCCAGAGGCTATGATACTGAGACTTGTATCTGTGCTGTAGCCAATCGACTTCGTCGCTTTTGAAAAAGATCATGCGCGTTATTCTTTCCCGCTACGGGGGAGATGAGTTTATGATTATTTTCCGAGAAAATGTTTGCAGGAGGATTCTCCGGAGCTGGCGGAAATCTTTTCCATCTTCCGAAGGTAACTACGTAGGAGAAGAAACGGTATATATGAATGCCTCGGGAGGGTGGCTCTTCCATAGGTGGGGAAAAGTCCCGACGATTGTAATGTACGCTGGCTGGCTATGAGCTTTGCAGAAAACGGAAGGAAAAACCGTTTGGTATTCTATAGTGAGGAGCTTGACATAAAAAGAAAAATCAGTCAGATATTTAAAGATTGTGGAGAATGCTATTCAGGAGAATTCCTTCTATATGGTATATCAGCCCCAGGTGGATCTGTAAGACCAGAAAAGTAGTAGGCTTGAATCTCTTATGGTATTCGAAATGAGGATTGCTTTCCTGGATCAGTTTATTCCGGTGTGCGGAAAGTTACGGCTATCATAGCTGTTGGGAAAAGATTGCCAGGAACAGGTAATCAGGCAGCTGGCAAAGTGGAAGGAAGAGGGGCATGCTCTTTGCCCAATCTCCATTAACTTCAGCAGTTATCAGATTTACGATGATGACTTTGTGGAATATCTTTTACCAGCTTTGATCGCATGAAATTCCTCATGAATACGTGGTTTTGGAAATCACGGAGGAATCTTTTGAAGAGAGTACAGACCAAGAAAATCTCTTTAATCGTCTGGTGGATGCTGGAATTCAACTGCATTTGGATGACTTTTGAACTGCTAGCAGTTTTCAGTTACTCGTCTATATTCATTTTGAACACTAAAGATGGACAAGTCTCTATATGATCACTTCCTTCGAAACTGGACTGTGTATCAGAAAACCGATGGATATTGTCCACATCTGGGACGGTCGTTATTGTGGACGCGTGGAGGGAAGAGTGGCAGTATGAAAAGCTTTCGGAATACCAAATGCGAT
>BNJU01004969.1_pt1 | contig 119445 bp, 149 predicted proteins | sample 8539281 | NCBI WGS metagenome assembly BNJU01 (sample SAMD00202456, study PRJDB9452) | human saliva metagenome | isolation source: human saliva | place: Japan | reverse complement strand
GCATTTGATATCCGCCGTTCAAAGGGTACCTGCTCGCCGCGCAGAAGATCTGTCGCCGTGCCTGCATCCGCCCCGTTAAAGTGCGCGTGATACGCTTTGTCCTCGGCATTTAAACCGATCCAAATTCGCTCCCCCTCAAACTCACGTTCAAATACCAGCTGACGGTTCGTGAGCACAATGCTCTTATAATCGCCGTGCGTGAGCGCCTTATGGCTCTTATGAAGCTCTGCAAAGGAGGCGATTGCATCCGTGAGCTCATTCCACTCGGGCGAAGCGAGCTCCGGGCGGAGGGCATCGTCACTGCCATGGCCTTTTTCACCCAAAATGCCCCACTCGCTGCCGTAATAAATGCAGGGGATGCCCGGCATGCCGAAGAGCAGGCAGTAGAGCAGCGGCAGATGTCGCTTTTCCTTTAGGATGCTCGCGACGCGGGTCACATCGTGATTGTCCGCAAAGCTGAGCAGATGCTCGCCCTGATAGATGGCATGACCTTCTTTTCCGAATTGACGGTTCAGCGCATAGTTGATTTCAAAGAGGTTCAGGTCGTTAAAGCTCGAGTATAAGCCCTTATAACACTCGTAGTTCGTGCAGCTATGCAGCATCTCGGGATTTACGATGCGCTTATAGTCGCCGAACAGAATCTCCCCGAGCAGGAAGAAGTCCGGCTTCACGGAATCGCAGAACGCGCGAAGCTTCCGCATAAAGTTCGGGTTCAGACAGTAGGCCACATCCAAACGCAGGCCGTCAATCTGAAATTCCTCAATCCAGGCTTTGATGCAGGAGAAAAGGTAATCCGTCACCTGCGGATTATCAAGGTTTAACTTGACCAGCTCAAAGTGCCCCTCCCAACCTTCATACCAGAAGCCGTCGTTATAATTGGAATTTCCGTCGAAGTGGATGTAAAACCAGTCCTTATACTGAGACTGCTCCCGCTTTTCAAGCACATCTTGAAAAGCCCAGAAGCCGCGCCCCACATGGTTAAAGACACCGTCCAAGACCACATGAATGCCGTTCTCTTTGAGTGCCTTACAGACTTCCGCAAAATCCGCATTGCTGCCGAGGCGGCAGTCAATCTTCGTATAGTCCCGCGTATCGTAACCGTGGCGGTCGGATTCAAACACCGGCGAAAAATAGACCGCATCCGCATGCAAGCGCTTTAAATGCGGAATCCACTCAATGACCTTCCGAATTCGGGGCACAAGCACGCCATCGTTCTCCTTCGGCGCACCGCAAAAACCAAGGGGATAAATCTGATAAAACACACTCTCCGTTGACCACATATTGACTCTCCTTAACACCGTGATGCCATTATTCTACACCGCTTTTCCAAACTCCGATAGCGGGGGAAGCTATCAACAAAGCCCTCGGTCGCCAATTCTCCGGCCGCTTCATTGACGGACTTGATAAGACCTTCCGGCGAGCAAATTAAGCTCGTCTTTGGAATCTTATCCCAGCGAAGCTCCCCCGACGATTGCAACGGACATTTGATTAGAATGCTCGCGATAGACCAAGGTAGAGAGAAGATTGTAGGCCGGTGACAGTCGGCATTCGGATAAATCAGCTGTGTACAAGAGTCCCAGATTTTTGATGTGATTGTCCGTATTGCCGACCAGTTTATCAAAATGAATAAATCAAGCAGCGTCCACACGGAGGGCACACAGGCACTTCAACTCCAAAGCAGCCATTATACTTAGGTAGTCTTCCGCCTCCGTGTGCTGCCCTGCCGCCACGCACTTTTTGCTAAATCCCTCCGGCAGTATGCTCTCAATAATCAATCAGCCGCCCGTAGTCGTTCCATTCGCCATACATACGGCCTTGCTTCGTCTCTGCAATTAAGTGTGCCAATGTCTTCCGATATTCCTCCGGATTGCGCTTAATGTAAAATTCCACATTGTATGCCCAGACACGCTGGTACAGCGGAAGAAACGAGCGAAACTTTGACCAGACTCGCGCCTGCTTCATTGCCTTTTCAATCTCCGGATGCACCTTAAAGCTACGCACACCCATCGGCGGCAATACGGCTCGTCCGGCATCCGTCATCAAATCCAGCTTCCCCAGCCTGCGGACACGCTCCTTGTTGAGTTCAGTCCACGGGCTGTTTTTGTTTCTGGGAGTGAAGCGCTGCATACGCACTCCGTCAATGAGCTTGTGTGTGCTGTCGATCCAACCGAAGCATAACGCTTCCTCTACGGCATCCAGATACCAGAAGTGCCCGTCATCAACCAGCTTAGCGCGCTTGACGGATACCCAGACTTCTGTTTCTGTACTATAGTTTTCTTCCAGCCAGTGCCGGAAGTCTGCTCTGTTTTCTATTTTCATTCCGACACAGCCTCCTTTTTACACCACTAAAGGTCTATCACGAAATGCTATATCCTTTTTCCTTCAGCGCATCCAATGCTCGCTCAAAGTTCTCCTTTTTCACCAGAACGTAATCTGTGTTATAAGTTGAGACCGCAAACATCCCGATTTTGTTATCTGCAAGTATCTGGGCTATAGGAGCAAGAATGCCGATAAGCGAAAAGTCCAAAACTCCCTGAATACGAAATGCCTTCCAGCCATCATCCCGCTCGATATAATTTGTAGGTGCAAGCTCTGTCTGGCAGACAAGAGATAATTCCTTGTCTGTCTTTCCAATGAAGCAGAACTCATGCTCCATATATGCCGGATTGATTTTCTTTACCTTACAGACGCTAAAGTCATGGTCTATTGCTTTTATTTCTATGCTGCCCGCTCCTCTGTTAACCTTTGATAAAAGCCTGACCCTTTCATTTGCGTTACTCCTCCTCGTCCACAAAGATTCCCGGAACATTCTGCCTGATATATTCGACTTCGTTTTCTACGCTGGTACGACCGCACTTTGATAACGAGGGCCTTTAGTTTCAACTTCCCGGTACTGCCGTCCTTCACAACGTACTCCAGATTCTCCTTTATGAATCGCGCCGACTCACGAGAGAAACCATTTCTCTGGAGAAGGATCGTCAGCGGAGTAGTGGTACCGTATTCCACGTACTCATACCAGTTATTGGCGTCCAGCTCATCATCACCTTTTTATCCGCCTGAACTCATTAGAGAAGCGCAGGAAGTAATTCGATATGCTGAACAGAACTATGTTCTCAATAACCTCAAGCGTATCGGCAAAGACAATATTTCGATGAATCTTGTCTTTGTCGTTATAAACTACCTCTCGTGTAATTGTTGATCCAGAAATTGTCCGGCTTCTCACGATGATGTTTCAGGGCAGCCCTCATAATATAATTCAGGCCATTTCCCTCCATCCATTCACAGAGAATAACAGCATACCAACTTAAAAGAGTATCTTTTGCCAAAGCGTGCTGGACTCATATATTTTTCCACTGAAAAAAACATCGCTCAGCTTCCTTAAAAAAATCCAATACCACATCATGCTTGAAATACCCATCCTTCACTTCTGGATAGTGAAGGTTATCCCTTTATAGCTATTATCAGTCGTTTTGTCTGGTCAACAGATGTGTTTATATCGTCATCCGGGATAGTCTCCGTATTCTTAAATTTCTCCCGGATTTTTTTCTCGTCCTCGTCTGTAAGAAACGGCTTGAACTCTCGGCGGACAAGCGTATCTTTATCCTCGACAATATCGCGGAGAAGAATCAAGCCAAACTTCCTCATCATGATATAGGATTCTTCGGACTGCAACGCTTTGCCCTCATCATTGATGCGCTGCGGGATTACCGAGCTGCCACTTTTGAGTATTTCTGCTACATACTTCTTCTCAACCTTTTTGAGGACTTTCGGATTTGTTGTAATGGAAAGCACCTGCTCCGCACTTTTCTCCTGCAACATCCTGACGTAATCATCTGATTCGACTTTCTCTGCCTCCTCGCTGACAAAATACACATTTCCAAAGAGGTTAAAACTGATCCTGCCCACTCGGCCTATCAGATTTCTGAAATCGACCAGCTCCATTTCACTGCGGAATATCTTGTTGTCCGTAATGAAAAAGATTATCCGCTGGCAGGTTGACGCCCTCCAGCAGAGTGCTGGTACAAAAACATAATCGTGATATGTCCCTCTTGGAACAGCGTCTCAATCCTTGCTCGTATAGAAGCAGGCAGGTAGCCAATATGGTATGCGATGCCCTTTCTGATCATATCTGCAAGGAAATAATCACCGTGAACTTCCTGACGGATATCCTTCGCAAGTGTCTCCAGAACAGGATCATTCTTTATACCTGCGTCGCAGAGCTCATCTGAGAATTTCCGTGCGGCATCGATGGCCTTATTTCTGCCGTTAAAGTAAACAATCGTCTGCTTCCGTCTTTCCTCAGGGAGCCCATCATTCATTCTTTCAAACTTCAACAGTATGTCCGTAAGATTCGGCTTTCGACCTTTTTCTTTCATGGATATTTGCAACATGGATTCTGTTTCCATTGTGCTCGTTATATACCTGTATCTCCTTGTTCTTCAGATCTACAAGGAACTTCACCTGCACAACGGGTGAATATGTAATCGCCAGCTTGCTCTCGTCACCGGCTTCAATATCCGTCATCATCCTCAGATAAACCTGCGGATTCGGGATATTCGGAGACGCAAAAGATGAAAGTGAGGCTTATGCTCTCGTTTCAGGAGCATATCTACAACCTTGTAGTAAACCGGAGCTCTGCTGTTCTTGCCCGACAGCTTATGTGCCTCGTCGATAAACAGGTAGTCTATCTGTATCTGCGGTTCGCTTATAAGAAGGTATAAAAGTCTCTCCGGAGTCAGCACAAAGATAAAGTTATGATCCTCCTCCAGCGCAATATCACTCACAGCTGTGACCACACGATAGTTGCAGCGGTCGAGATAGTTGATTTTCTCAAGGTTTCCATTCTCGCCGAGATCGTCGATCACCTTGCCGCGCACCTCGTTTATCAGCGCCTTTGTTGGAACAATCAGGGCATAGTTCTTCTTTGCCTCATGGGTGACCTCATACTTGATGAACATACGCATGATGAAAGATTTACCCATAGAGGTCGGTGCGGAATAACTGAAGCAGTCATCCGTCAAGTGATCGTATGCTGCTTTCTGGGCTGCAAAAAATCTCTTACCCGGTTCCGCAGGGATAGTAAGATAGTAATCCCGGAACTCGGAAAAGAAGCGCTCCAAGGTAGTAACATCCTGATATTCCGCATTGATGTGCTCCACGCCCTTATGGTTTCCGATACTCGAAAACACGTCACCGGCATACAGCTTAATGAGCTGATCTTCCGGATATAGCTCGTTCAGAAGAATTACAATTTCCTGTGCCCAGATTTTATGCTCGTTTGCCTTTTTCGGATTATTGGATTTTGACAGCAGATCAGCAAAGCGCAGTGCGTCGCGCTTTTCCTTCTGGTCAAACGGCAGCGGCTCCTTCTTGTTAAGCTGAAGCAGACGCAGGGCATAGTTATACAGCACCTTCTCATGGAGCTTATTCAAATATTCATTGCTTTCGATGTCGGCAAAAAATGGCGGCACCGAGTGTTCTCTTTTTCACCGCTCATGGGTCAACATCTCCATCCAGCACGTGCTGCATTATTGTTTTCTTTTCGTTTTCTGCGTCATTTAACGGAAGCAGGTAGAAATAGAATGCGTGGTTTTCCAGCCCGCAGTCCTTTATTTTCTGAGCGATATAGTCAGTGTGTGCCTTCGCATCCTGTTCCATTTTCTCTTTTATGATTTCCTTGACCTCGTCGTCAGTATGCCCTGTTGTGATAATTCCAAGATCATAGCCAAGGAACACTCCGTAGGAAGTCTCATAACTTGTTTTCTTGCCTTCCTCCGGAACTACAAATTCTTTTTAATACTGCGAGGTCTTTTTTTCATCATAGAAGCGGTCGAGTACAGTCTTTTTCTATCATGTAAATTTCACTGTCCTCATGTTCATCGATCTTTGCAATAGCCTCAAAAGCCTGATCGATAGCGTCCTTGATGTCGCCCACAATGTGTGATGCCCCAAAGACCATCTGGTTATAAAGCGCACTGCTGCCATCTGCACACAGGAAATGAATACCGTCCGCCTCGCTCATGTATTGGGTAGCATCTGTACTCAGCTCGATCTTGCTTAAGAGCTTGTAGGCATTGAGCTTTTCTTCGAGAAAGGCGTAGATCATAATCTCGCCGAGCTCATTTCCGGTGCCCTTTGCGTCTGCTGCGCCTCGCTTGCGCATAATGCGTAGAGCCTGCTGCATGACGGCATCCAGATTTCCAGCTTTCTCGTACTGCTCCTGCCGAGCCCTCGAAAAAACGTAGCGTCCGATATTCAGCATCGTGAACTTCTCCAAGTCGGAGATTTTTATCTTGCCACTTCGGACATTGAGGTAAAAAAGGCGCAAAAATCCCGGTCGAACCATATTGATCTGCTCGTTATGGTCGACCTCTGTAAAGTAATCCTGAAATGTATCATCCTTTACAGTTTTCGTGAGCTTCAAGTCTTTACGCCTCCTCTTCGTTACTCGTCCTCTTTCTTCTCACCGTATGGTGTTGGTTCTTCGGCCACCATCATCAAGTCCTGCTGTGGTGTAAAGTCGTAAGTCACTACCTTCTGCTCAATACCCGGCATAACATAGGCCTTGCCCTCCGGATTGTAGGTCAGGTTAAATACCAGATCAGACAGCCACTTCTTGAACGAAGGATTGTCTTGAAACTGCTTGAACAGCTCCATGTTGTCCGCCATGATAGAGAAGATAACCTGCTGCAAGGCACGCTCGCTTTCGGTACGAGCTTCCTGCTCATCTGAGTTCTTCATGGCGTTCTGATACTTCTTATCTTTAGAAACCATCTCCGGGATGGCTAAAATCTGACGCTGTACGTTGTCTGCGTCATTCCAGTTGATGTTCCCGAACATATCGTTGAAATCCATAATGATCTTTGAAAGGAGATCCATTTCCGGTTCAACGATATGGCCTCCCTGCCAGCAGGCACCGGCGCGATTTCTGCGTCCGCATCCTCCAGTTTGATAGCAATGGCCTCCTGTGCCTCATTACGATAGCTGGAGAGGTCAATGGTCTGAAGGATACCCTCCGACAGATCGTCATCACGCGGCGACGGGAGCTTCGGTATCAGCAGGTTCAGGAAGATCGACAGCTTCTCCCAGTCGACATTGCCGTAAGGAAGAATCGCGCCAAGGAAGCCGTATGTACGCACGAAGGACTTAGCAGCGCTCTTGATTTTAATCTGGTCATCCAGCTCCAGCTGCTTATACACCGCTGTGCAGGCGTCCAGAATCGGATCAAGGCGATCACGCTCTGCACCACTCAGGAACAGATCAACCAGCTTCTCAACATCGCTGTCATCGTAGACCTGATATTCCTCCATAACGGTAACCAGATCATAGAGCTTGTTCGGATCGGTCTCTCCGGAGAGAATCGTCGTCCTATAGAACTTCGAGAACGCCTCCTCAATGACAGATGTCTTGTTGGCAAAATCCAGAACAAACACTTCGTCCTTGCCAGGATACGCTCTGTTCAGACGGGAAAGCGTCTGTACTGCAGCAATGTCATAGAGCGGCTTGTCTACATACATTGTCTGCAAAAGTGGCTCGTCAAAGCCGGTCTGGAACATATCAGCAACAATCAAAATCCGGTACGGATCTTTCTTGAACTCCTTCGTAATCTTAGCATCCGGGAAGCCGTTCATGGCAGCCGACGTCAATGCCGGTTCCTGCCCGTTATATTTATGATCACCCGAAAAGGCCACAATGGTCTTATACGGGCTGTGCCTGTCTGCGAGGCACTTGTTGATGGCATAGTAGTATTCGATGCATCTCGGAATGCTGGCTGTAACCACCATCGCACGAGCCTTGCCGCCCAGCTTCTTCTTGGCGACTACCTGCTCGTGGAAGTGCTCCACTATCATGGCGGCCTTCTTGGCGATGACGTCCGGATTACCCTCGACAAAGGCACGCAGCTTCTTCTGCGCACGCTTCTTGTCAAACATCGGATCGTCCTCGACGGTCTTCATGATCTTGTACCAGCTGTCGATAGTCGTGTAATTCCGCAGCACATCAAGAATGAAGCCCTCCTGAATGGCCTGCTTCATCGTATAGACATGGAACGGACGATGCTTGATCTCACCCTCTTCCTCATAGGCAACACCAAACATCTCCTCGGTCTTGTTCTTCGGAGTCGCTGTGAAGGCAAAGTAGCTGGCAGAGGAGACAAGCTTGCGTCCCTCCATCATGGCATTGATCTTGTCCTCGTTGTCCGCGTCATCATCTGTGGCAAGACCGGAAAGCGCCAGATTCATGTTGGCGGAGTTACGCCCGCTCTGGCCGGAGTGCGCTTCGTCGATGATGATGGCGAACTTGTTATTCTTATGTTCCTGTCCAATCTCAGAAATGATGTACGGGAACTTTTCTATTGTGGATATAATGATGCGCTTGCCGTCCTGTATGGCTTTACGCAGGTCGCCGGAGTGCTCCGCCCATGTTACGGTGTTTTTCACCTGCATGAACTGCTTGATCGTATTGCGGATCTGCTTATCCAGAATACGGCGGTCGGTCACCACAAGGACAGAGTCAATCATTGGATGACCGTCTTTTTCAAGGCCGATCAGTTGATGTGCCAGCCATGCGATAGAGTTTGACTTTCCACTTCCGGCGCTGTGCTGGATCAGATAGCGTTTGCCGACACCGTTCTCCTGCACATCGGCCAGTAGCTTCTCTACGCAGTCGAGCTGATGGTAACGCGGCCAGATCTGTTTAATAGACTTCTTCTTGGTATCCTCGTCCACCTCTTCGATAACCTGCGCGTAGTTTTCTATAATCCGGGACAGCTTCCTCTTGGTGAGGATGTCCTTCCAGAGATAGTCCGTCATCAGTCCGTCCGGATTCGGCGGATTTCCTGCACCATCGTAGTAGCCCTTATTGAACGGCAGGAACCAGCTGTCTTTTCCGGCGAGCTTTGTGCAGAACCGGATCGTAGCATCATCCACCGCAAAATGAACCATGCAGCGTTTGAAGGAAAACAGCAGATCATGGAAATCCCTATCCTCCTTGTACTGACGCACAGCATTCTCAGTATTCTGCTTTGTGAGCTGATTTTTCAGTTCCATCGTGATGACCGGAAGGCCATTGATGAACAGACAAACATCCAGCGCCAGCTTTCCGGCATCCTGTGAATAGCGTAGCTGCCTTGTCACACTGAAGCTATTCTTCTCATACATGATTCTGGCCTGCACATTATTCTCGGTCGGAGTCAGGTAGAACATAATGAGGTCTGCCGGATAAACCTTTACGCCATTGCGCAGCACGTCAATGATGCCACGCTTGGCGATCTCTCCGGATAACCGGTTCAGGAACTGGCGCTTCTTCGTGTCTGAATTGAACACACCCAACTTTGTCATTTCCTTCGGCTGCGTGTCCTGTAGGAAGCGGAACAGCCGGGTTTCGTCGACAGCATACTCTTTGTTATAGTCGGCGTTTGTTCCTTCCTCGTACCCGTTCTGCTCAACCAGCCACTTCACGATTAAGGATTCAAGGCCGTTTTCCTTTGTGTTGGTAAATGGCATACTCAATCCTCCTGTTCTTCGGTTTCTTCAGAGTCTTCATCCGTTTCCGAATCAGCCTCTTCATCAACATATTCATAATCGGGTATAGCAATGCCACGTATATCGATCTTTCCAAGGACTGCGTCACTGATTACGCTATCTCTTAATTCATGGAGTAAACGAACTTTCTCATTTAAGCTTTTAATAATTTCATCATTAGCTTCGCATTCATTGTCTAATTTTTTTGCTACCTCTTTTTGCATTTCGGCTGAGGGAACAAGTATCAGCATTCTCTTAATCGTTGAAATTGATACACCGCCGATAAGCCCCGTTATATTAACTCGAAATTGCTCCGCAAAAGCATCCGAGCATATATAGTAGTAAAGATACTTGCTATCAATATCTTTCGGGATAAACGCACACAGTTTGTTAACAAAAGCTGTATTCTGTTTAACTAATGTCTTCTTTCTTCCTGCAGAACCTCCCTCGATACACAAAAGCGTACTTCCGGTAGGTGAAATTTTAAAATCCGAGTTTCGGGAACAAAAAGTCCGTTTCTATAATTTGTATTTCCGGTTGCTGAATCGATGTCCTTTGTTGCAACATACGGAATTGAAGTCTCAACTTCGTAAGCAGCTTTATTGCTCATGCTGTTTCCGTTGTATATATCAGCCTTATACTTTAAGGCACACAAAGTCCACCCTTCTGGCACATTAATTTTCTCGCCAGTTTTTGGCATTATCAAATCAGAATAATTAAATCCATTTAAGACAGCTTCGTTAATCGTTGCTTGCTTACGTTCCTGCACCACCTTAATTTGACGCTTATATATGGCAATGAGTTTATTGATTTTTGAAACCTGCCAGTCAAGGTACGCAACTATAGCGTTTTGCTCCTCCTTTGAAGGAACAGGCACAACTATGTTAGAAAATTGAGGAGAGTACGTTCTCCATCTCATAGCCATAATGCCCTTCCCATATCGATAACATTGCTGAGAAAAAGCAGGGCTTCTAAACAAGTAGTCGTAATATTTTGTGTTCATCTGAACTATAGGCCTATAAATATCATAAGCCGGGCTTGTTACTCCATAATACTCAGATCTACCTATGGCTCCCATCCAGCAAAGCAAATATTTACTACGATATCTTCTGGGTACACAATTTTATAACCATCAGCATTGCGAGCTTTGTTTCCTGTTGTATGCTCAATATCCTTGTGCTGGCGTACTCCAAGTCTCGCATACAGGGAAATCAAATTCACCTCACTTAAAGGCTTATAGTTTCGCTCATCACGAAGCCTAAATAATGTTTTTATACGCTGAACTTTCCAGCTTGATGGCACTTCTTCAATCCAATCACACGAAGCAGGTTTGTATTCGGTATATTCGTTCATTGCAAACCACCTACCATATCCGACATCAGTAAATCACCTTGTTTTTCCAACTTTCTTAGATCTTCGATAATGTCATCCTTTGGGCGATGCTGTATAGGTTTGTAGAAAAATTTTGTAAAGCTTAATTCATATCCAATCTGTGTCTTTTTATCATCGACCCAAGCATCAGAAGCAAACGGAATAACTTCATTCTGAATAAAAGCAGATATGCCGCCCTTGTACTTAAACGGAACTATCTCAGATTCACGAAGTTCTGTATCAACCTCGCCCTCAACAGGTCGAGCTGAAGAATCTTTTTCAGTTATAAACAGACGAATCTTTTTGAGTACACCGGCTTTTAGCTTTGTTGCTTTTGCAAAAGCTGTCCAATCATCTTTAGGAGCATCAGCAGGTACTGCCGCCAGTGCTTTCTTAACAGACGTGTATTCATCTTCTTTTTTAAATATGCTTGCAGGGATTGATTTTTCAGGGCAAACCCGCAGCCTTAAAGGGCGCTCAACAGTAATTGACCAATATCCGAATTCTTCATTATCCAAAATCTTGCTTATGTCACTCTCTTCCATTTCAAGGAACATGCGGAGAATTTCCTTCCGTATTTCAGGGGTAAATTTGCAGTTTTTATTCCCCATATTTTTACGAAGAGGAGATTTCATCGCAGTAGCATCAATCAACTGGATTTTGCCCTTGCGGCGTTCCTCCTTTTTATTGGAAAGAATCCAAATGAATGTACCTATACCAGTGTTGTAGAACATATTTCCGGTACAGCTATTATTGCTTCAACAAGATCATTCTCTATCAAATATCTACGCGCATTGCTCTCTCCGCTCCCTGCATCTCCTGTAAAGAGCGATGATCCATTATGTACCTCTGCAATACGACTGCCAAGCTCAGTGTCCTTCTTCATTTTTGCCACATTGTTCAGCAGGAACAGGAGCTGGCCGTCACTGGTACGCGGGATCATCGGCATAACCTCGCCACCCTCCAGATAGGTGTTGAAGCGTGTATCGAGGATTTCTTTTTTGCCGCCCATCTTCTCAGCATCGGTCTTCCAGCTCTTTCCGTAAGGCGGATTTGAGAGCATGAAGTCAAACTGGCGGGAAGCGTGCTGATCATCGGAAAGCGTAGAGCCGTACATGATGTGCTCGGCCTCTTCACCATCACCCTTCAGTAGCATGTCTGCCGTGCAGATTGCGTAGGTCTCCGGATTGATCTCCTGCCCGAACAGATGAATAGCGACTTCTTTGCCTCGCCTCTTGGCCAGTGTCAAAAGTCTGTCCTGCGCGACAGTGAGCATACCTCCCGTACCGCAGGCTCCGTCATAGCAGGAATAGGAAGCGTCCTTGATCTTGTCGGCAATCGGCATGAAAACAAGGTCAGCCATAAGCTCAACAACATCACGAGGCGTCCAGTGTTCTCCGGCTTCCTCGTTATTCTCCTCGTTAAACTTGCGGATCAGCTCCTCAAAGATAGTACCCATGCCGTGGTTATCAAGGCCGGGATGTTTGAGGATGGTCTTCGCGTCGTCTTTGTAAATCGGATTCAGGCTCAGGTTGATATCAGAAGATGTGAACTTCTCGATAACCGCACCAAGAATATCCGCATCCACCATCGTGTCGATCTGGTTACGGAACTTGAACTTATCCAGTATCACCTGCACATTGGGAGAAAAGCCGTCAAGGTACGCGATAAAGTCAGCCTTAAGCGTCTGCGCCTTTGCGCGGCTGGTCAAATCCTTCAGAAGGAAGGGAGACGCATTGCAGAAAGCCTGTCCTGTTGCGTTGCACAGCGCAGGCCACTGATTATCGATCTTCACAGCATCCAGCTGCTTCTTCATTGCCAGCACTGCCGTTTTTGTCTCTTCCAGCATGGCGTCCAGACGGCGGATAACCGTCATCGGGAGAATTACGTCACGATACTTGCCGCGCACGTAAACATCGCGCAGGCAGTCGTCTGCAATTCCCCATATAAAACTCACTATCTGATTGTGAACCTGATTGTCCATCACTTTTTCCTCCGTTTGTCCGTGGCATAATACGCCACTCTATATTTTCATTCTATAAAATCTGTTGTCCCATAAAACGGACTCACTCGGCGTCCTGTTCGTCTTTTTCAGGTGCGTTATCATCAGACGCTCCGCCGGAACGAATCCAATCATCAACCTCTGAGAGCTTGAACTTCCACAGTCTGCCGACTTTATACGCTGGCATATTTCGTTTTGAAATCCACTGTAAAATAGTTTCCCTTCCTACTCCGAGATATGCCTGCACATCTTTTAGTGTTACCCATTTTTCAACCTGCAGCTGATCGCTCACGTTATTACCTCCATCCTTAAGAGTTCTTCCTTTTGAATTTCACATCTATATCTATATCGAACATTCGACTACTGGGATAGCAATCGTTTCCATCGCTGTCGACCATGATCCAATGGCAAGTTGTGCGACCTTCGAATGGCCTGAGTTCAATGACTGTGGAGATTTCCACACCGGTTTTCGGCGGCATCTCCGGTATTTCAATGTAGTTGCTTTCTGCCCGTGGTCTTATCTCATCGTGGTTAGAAAGGTACAGCCTTCGACCACGCCATGTTTGCGTACCAAGATTTGAAAATTTCCACGTTACCATCAGCTTCTCATACATGAAACCGGAATAACTTCTCTTATGATCCGGCTTGATGTAGACCGTGTCATCCGGGTACAGCGACGATATGTGGTGAAATGAGCTGGGCTCCTGATCCGGCTCCTCCAGAAGCTGCTGGTAGGTCATTGCCACAATGTCCGCAGCAGTCTCCGCGTCACTATCTATAAATGCTTTGAACTGAACCGCAAGTGCTCTCCGAAGTGCCTGCGGCTTTTTTTCTGCCGTCGGTGGGATTGCAAAAGCACGCATCACATCATCGTACTTGCTCTTGTCGATGATTTTCTCGAAATACGCACACAGCCCGTCCTCATTAAAAGTCTTAAACGAATCCTTCAGGTCTTGGGACATCTTCCTCGACCCGTCATACAGCTTGCGCTCCGACGACACATCATCGGATTTCAGTCTGTCTCCCAGCTTATGGCTGAAGTAATTACTGCCCGCCTCAATAAAGCAGAACGAAACGAAGATGCCACTATTCTTCCTGCTGGGATAGTACATCTGCGCGTTTGTGCTCGGAAATATCCGGCTGAAGTACTCGCTTAATTTCAATCGAATACCTCCTCTCAAATCTTGTCCTATGTTTTGTCCTATGTGTCTCACGTCCGCGCCTGAGCCGTCTCATTTTGCCGTGCGAAACTATTTATAGGCAGGCAAGGAAGGTAAAAAAGCCGACAATACTAGACATTAACTATTTAATTATACACAGAAACACAATCTCAGTCAATTGTTGATGATTGTAAACTCACAAAGGCCGACAAAAATCCACTCCGCTGCCCCGCCTCGCCACAACCTTTGGGTACATCCCTTGATCAAGGATGAGTTCAGTTTCCAAGGATGGCGCAAATAACGCAGCTGACTTCTGAACGGAAGGCTGAGCAGGAAGGAGATGAGAATCGTGACTAAGGATGAACGCGAGAATTGGATTATCAACATCGAAAATACCGCCTCTACGATCAGCTCCCAAGTGGGATCAGCTGTAGTTGACGGAGTATTTCAACGATACAGCGCTCACAGCGTCGAAGACCTGAATCCGTGTAATCTGCCGGACGTATTCAGCGAGTTATACGGCATCGAAGCGGATCTCAGATAACGGTCAATGCCCTGAGCAAGGCGTAAAAAGGCTCACTGCTATGGTCGCTCACCCGGCATGCAGAGTGGCTCGAACGGCCATAGCGGTCACAAGTAAATAAACCCAATCTACGAGCGTGATTGGCAACTGAAACGGATTTATTTCCCGTTCCGGTCGGCCTTTCACGCTCTTTTTTCATGAAGCCTCCGGTTCGGGAACCACTCGAAAACCGGAGGCTTTAAATGAAAAAATCTAAGAAAATCAATGACAACCAGCGTTACTTTCCACTTCGTGACCCGGAGAATCCTTCCAAGGTTAACCTCGTACCCATCACCGAGGAGCAGTATCGTACCCTCTACCCGGACATCTGGGCAACGCAGAAGCGCGAGCAGTATCACGGTCGGTGCATGTGCCCTCGCTGCTATCTTTGGAAATGCGATGGCCAGTGCAATCTCTGTGAATATCACGCGCCCGACACCACATCCCTTGACGAGCCTCTCCCTGACGGCAACGGCACCCTCAGCGACTACATCCCAGACAGCAGACCTTCTATTGAAGATATCTACGCTGACCGCGACCTGCTGAAGCACCTCATCGCCCGCTTCCGTGAGCTTGATCCGGACGCAGACCGTATTATCCAGATGCGCCTCGACAATCCAAAGGTTTCAGATAGAAAGATTGCAGAAGCCCTCGGTCGCCCGCAGCGTACATTTGCAGACCAGATGAAGCGCTACTACACAGAGCTCCATAAGATTGAAAACAAGTAAGCATCACACCCTTTCCGACCACTGTCCCTCTCTCGGATGGCGGTCGGAAATTTTTTATAAAATCCTCCGCTCAAATCGGCGGTTCATCTCCAGTGGAAGGTGAAGGCAAGAGAACACAGCCTTCAGAAAGCGAGTTGAACAAATGATGTACCGCAGTTACGCAGACACCGGCGGCAACGTGAATGAGGAGATCAAGCTTCTGAATTCCATCAGTCACGTATCCGCCAGACTGGCAAGGAACCTCTCACTCCTTGCCGCAAGCCAATCCGAGGAAGGAGGAAAAGAAAATGTCAAAGATGGCAGAAATGGCACAGACCATCGAAGAACTGAGAAGCGCTGCTGCTTCTATTAATACCGCTGCCGACTGGCTCTACCAGCAGTTTTCCGGCGACGACACCGAGGCGCAGCCCGCTGATGCACCCGCCAAAACGGAACAGAAGCCGCAGCTGAAGCTGGAGGACGTAAGAGCCGTGCTTGCCGAGAAGTCCCGCGCCGGTCATACCGCAGAGGTACGCGCCCTGCTTAAGAAGCACGGTGCCGACAAGCTCTCTGAGATCGATCCGGCAAAGTATGAAGCCTGCTTCAGGACACGGAGGTAATCGGTAATGGCAGCTAAAGCACACGCGATTCTTTCTGCATCCAGCTCCGACAGGTGGCTGCATTGCCCGCCTTCGGCAAGGCTCTGCGAAACCTACGAGGATAAAGGATCGGACTACGCTGCGGAAGGCACCGACGCCCACACACTTGGCGAGTACAAGCTCAAGGCCGCGCTGGGACTGCCCGCAGAAGACCCGACCGAAAGCCTCACATGGTATTCCGAGGAGATGGACGACTGCACCAGCGGCTATGCCGAATACGTGCTGGAGCAGATCGAGGCCGCCAAGGAAACCTGCACTGACCCGGTAGTCCTTATCGAACAGCGCGTGGACTTCTCCCGCTGGGTAGAACAGGGCTTTGGCAGCGCCGACTGCATCATCATCGCAGACGGCACGCTCCGGGTGATCGACTACAAGCACGGCCTCGGAGTTCTGGTTTCCGCAGAAGCAAATCCCCAGATGCAATGCTGCGCCCTCGGCGCTTTGAAGCTTTTCGATGACATTTACGACATCGACACGGTCTCCATGACGTTCTACCAGCCGCGTCGCCAGAACGTCAGTACCTACGAGATCAGCAAGGATGATCTGTACCGCTGGGCTGATGAGGTGTTGAAGCCTACCGCAGAACTGGCCTTTGCCGGTGACGGAAACTTCCTGTGCGGTGAATGGTGCGGCTTCTGTAAGGCAAAGAACGAGTGTCGCGCCAGAGCTGAGGTAAACCTTAAGCTCGCGCAGCATGAGTTCAAGCTCCCGCCACTACTTACGGACACCGAGATTGAGTCCATCCTCGACAAGGTGGATGAGCTGATCAGCTGGGCTTCCGACATCAAGGAATACGCCCTGCAGCAGGCTCTCTCCGGCAAGGAATGGACAGGCTTCAAATTGGTAGAAGGACGCTGCAACCGCAGGTATAGCAACGAGGACGCTGTCATAGACGCGGTCATGAAAAATTCTGGAACACGATTCAATTTGTATTTGCCGCTGTGGGTGGCTGGCTTAACTACTTCCTTGGAGGCTGCGACGGGCTTCTCATCGCGCTCATCATCTTTGTGGTCTGTGATTACATTACCGACATTATGTGTGCGATTGCCGATAAGAAGCTCTCAAGCGAGGTCGGCTTTAAGGGCATCTGCCGCAAGGTGCTGATTTTCCTGCTGGTCGGCATCGGGAATGTCGTTGATGTGCAGGTGCTCGGCGCTCCGGGAGTGCTGCGCACAGCAGTCATCTTTTTCTATCTGTCCAATGAAGGCCTGTCGCTGACAGAGAACGCAGCGCACCTCGGCCTGCCGGTACCGGAGAAATTGAAGGAGGTCTTGGAGCAGCTCCACGACCATGAAAAGGCGGATCACAAACATGACGATTAAAGGAATCGACGTCAGTCATTGGCAGTGAACCATTGACTGGAACAATGTCAAAAAGGCCGGTATCGAGTTTGCCATCATCAAGGCTGGCGGCTCCGATGCCGGTTTTTATACGGACAGCAAATGGGAAGCAAATTACAAGGGCGCGAAGGCAGCCGGTATTCCTATCGGTGCATACTACTTCGTCGGAAAGGACTGCGTGACGGCGGCTACCGGAAAAGCGGATGCAGAACGCTTCCTTAAAATCCTGCAGAGCAAGCAGCTGGAATACCCGGTCTATATGGACAATGAGGCACAGCCTGCCTCTGCCAAGGCCGGTATTACGGAGGCCACCATTGCTTTCTGTGAGACAATGGGGGATGCTGGGTACCTTGTCGGTATCTACGGCTCTGCTGTTTCCGGCTTCAAAGGGCGTATGGACGACACGAAGCTCACGCCCTACGCCCGCTGGGTAGCGCAGTATGCCAGCAAGTGCAGCTATAAGGGCGACTACGGTATCTGGCAGTATTCTTCCAAGGGCTCTGTGGATGAGATCAGCGGCAACGTGGATCTGGATTACGCCTATGTAGATTATCCTGCTATTATCAAGAATGGCGGCTTCAACGGCTATGTGAAGGAAAGCAAGTTTGCGCCTGCGGCAAGCTCCAAGAGAGAAAGAATCGTCGCTCAGGCCAGAGCGTGGCTTGACAGGAAGGAATCTGATGGCAGCCATAAAGGGATCGATTGATGTGTATAACAGCCACAAGCCTCTTGCCAGAGGGTATGCGGTCAAGTACACGGACGCATGGGGTGCCACCTTCGTTTCCGCTGTCGCCATCAAGTGCGGTGTGACGGATATCCTCCCGACCGAGTGCGGCTGCGGTCAGATGATCCAGCTTTTTTTCAGAAGCTCGGCGAGTGGATCGAGAACGATGCCTATGTCCTTGCTCCCGGTGATGTCATCTTCTATGATTGGCAGGGACTCTGGCTCCGGCGATAACACCGGCTGGCCGAATCACGTCGGCATCGTGGAGGCTGTCTCAGGAAACACCATCACCGTCATTGAAGGCAACAAAGAGCAACGCGGTCGGCAGGCACACGATGCAGGGTTAGCGGCAAATACATCCGTGGCTATGGCGTGCCGAAATATAGCGGCTCTGCTGCTCCTGCTCCGGTCGCTCCTGCAAAGACCGTGGACAAAGCTTGCTAAGGAAGTTCTGGACGGCAAATGGGAAACGGCACTGACCGCAAGGGAGCGCCTCATCGCTGCCGGATATGATTATTCTGTCGTACAGGCCAAGGTCAATGAGATGGTGAAAAAGCAGGAAGCAGCGCCTGGCTATTACACTGTGAGAAGCGGCGATACGCTCTCTGACATCGCCCGGAAGTACGGCACCAGCGTTTCTGCGATCCAAAAGCTCAATCCGACGCTCATCAAAAACGGCGATAAGGTATGATAAGTTGCACAAATTGAAAATCATATAAAGAAGACATGGTTTGCAGTCCTCTGGTAGAATGAAGTTGCGAGACAACACTCAGAAAGGAGACTACAGACCATGTCTGATAAGATTGTACAGTTCAACGGGGAAGTTATCAAGGGGCAGCTGAAAGAACTGGTCCGTGGTAGTGCCGAGGAGACTTTGAATGAACTCCCGGAAAAAGAAGCCGAGACTCTTACACAAGCGGCTCGTTATGAGCGCAATGAAGCGCGCCGGGGTTATCGAAGCGGTCACTATGATCGAAACCTTACAACAACTTCCGGCGATGTTACACTACATATGCCACGTTTAAAGGGAATTCCTTTTGAGACTGCTATCATTGAACGCTATTGCCGTCGTGAAAGTAGCGTTGAGGAGGCTCTTATCGAGATGTATCTGGCAGGTGTGTCTGTCCGTCGAGTTGAGGATATCACAGAGGCACTCTGGGGAACTGAATTCTCTCCGTGAACAATCAGCGAGCTGAATAAGAAGGTCTATGCTCGCATCGAAGTATGGAGAAGCCGCCCTTTGACAGGGAAAGAATACCCATACGTCTACGTCGATGGAATCTATCTTCGTCGTAACTGGGGCAGTGAATACGAAAATGTGGCAATTCTAGTTGCAATTGCAGTCAACCAAGATGGTTTTCGTGAAGTCATTGGTGCTGCTGAGGGAATGAAGGAAGATAAAACCAGCTGGGTCAACTTTTTTCAGTGGCTGCGCGAAAGAGGTTTAAGTAGCGTAAAACTCATTGTCGAAGACAAGTGCCTTGGAATGCTGGAAGCTGTAGGTGAAGTGTTTCCTGAGGCCAAGTATCAGCGCTGTACAGTCCATTTTTATCGCAACGTTTTCTCAGCCGTCCCGAGATCCAAGGTAATACTTGTGGCAAAAATGCTGAAAGCAATTCATGCACAAGAGAGTAAAAAGGCTGCACGAGAAAAGGCTGCAGCCATAGTCGCCGAGCTTCAGGGGATGAAACTGAAAGAAGCCGCCAAGAAGGTCTCAGAGAGCGTTGACGAGACTCTGACCTACTACAATTTTCCAAGCGAATATAGGGATGAAGATTCGTACAAATTATACGATTGAGCGTCTGAATCGCGAGATTCAGCGCAGAACTCATGTTGTGGGCACATTTCCGGATGGAAACTCAGCGTTAATGCTGGTTTGTGCTCGGCTTCGTTATGTTGCGGGAACCCAGTGGGGGAATAAGAAATATATGAATATGATGCACCTGGAGGTGAATGAAGAAAAAAACTCCGTTGCAGGCTGACTTCATTTAATCAGAGGATGCAAACTAATTTGCGCATAAATCTTGACGGTACCGATTGATGTTTTATAATTCTAAATTTCCTATGTTCTACTATTACAAGCAGAACAACCTCCTCGTTAGCGTCTTAAGATGCCCCCAACTTCAAACCAACATTCCTTCCTGATTATATACTTCACCTCTCTTATATTTTTCCGGATCAAATACTCCCTAGACAAGTTTCCCATCTCTTTAATCAACTATTTTGATTTAAACCCCTTCAGGATACTGTGTATTTGTTCCAGACTTTTGAAAGTCAATATCATAAGGCTTGCGAGTTTAGATTCTTTCCCCACAACTTCATTCCATAAATAGTAATACCCTTTCTTCTTGAAGTAGTTGCCGTGGGCAAATGAATTCCTTATCCTTGTATACAACGAATCAAGTTGTCCGGATTCACCTTTAACAAACGCAATAACTTGATTATTTCCTCTACTTATATATTTGCTTTGTATATCCTCGTATTCTTCCTCAAGCTTTTTAGCGCTATCCAGAAAAATATACCCATCTTCCTCCAACCCAATATTGCTAATTATCTTATCCTTCAATCTCTTATAGTCTGCTCCTGATTTTACTCCGTAATAATCAAACTTCATAGAGTTTTCAGGACCTGCCTTTGAAGGGCATTCATCCACAAACCAGAGTAACAAATCTCTCCTTTCAGAAATGTTTTTCGTATTATCCTTATCCTTTCGTTTATAGTATTCTTCTATGCTTTTCCTAAATTCTATCAATACTTTGCTTTTCATTTTACCTGCCGTTGTAACCTGTTTCTTATCCATCTAATCCCTCCATCATTGCTAATCCAACTCCTAACATTTAGCCTCCAACTCACAATTACATAGGTAAACCAGTACATGTAATAATTGCAAGCCGCAGTGATACAGAAAGATTCTAACACCTCTGCCTATATTTTCAGTAGAAGGAAAAATGTAACTTGAAGCATCAAATGAAATCACTCGATCAAACTATCACAAACAAAGCAATCCACCTATTCATTAATGTCCAAATACCTTCTCCAATTTTCCAGTGACAATCACCCAATTTGGTACGTCATAATTTTGCATAGATTCTAATTCCTGTAGTATCTCTCTTCTTAAATCTTTAATGAAGTGTCGGTGATAATCATAATATCCTCTCCATATTCTCAATGATTTTTTCGACACCTCCCCGTCTCGTTGTAAGTGTAGAATTTTATCCAAAACCCAATACATATGCTTAACGCTTGGTGTTCTGTAATATAGTCTTTTTCACTTCATCCAAGTGATGATTTATATATATCTGTTCTTTAGCGGACTCATGTCTGAGTATATCATCAGGTGATCCATTTAAAAAGCCAACCCAACCACTAACAACCTCTTGTCGGTAAGCATCTCTTTTTTTCATCCGGAAGATAGAACCATTTTCATATCTATTTCCCAAACAACGCTCCATATATCTTTCAGAAAGTCCGAAGAAAAAAAACTGCTCGATCAGTTGAATATTTTGTTTTGACTGATCTGACATCCCCACATATTGTCACTCATATCGTAATTAATATGGCCACTGCTGACAAAACTAGTGAGCCCAAGTTATAATCCATTTTCGTCCTTCCTCTTCACGAACGCTCATGCCTGCGAATACTATGTTTCTTAATATTCCCATCTTACCACTTTCCATATTTCTCGTCATCACTCATTATAAATTCGTTCCACATACCTCCACTATATTTCTGCTTCCAATCTCCCCGTGCACCTTATCCCTCGCCTCTCCCCTTCTTTTCTCACCCGCTCAAACGAAACCTCTCCTTCTTCAAAATACAGTCGATTACCCGTCTCCTTTAAATGCGTAATCAAAATCGAAAGCTTGGTATTCCGGGCGCCTGAAAATAGTTGCACCGAGTCTTTATCCCGCTCCACAGGCGCAAAGAAGGCCTCCATACTAACGTGCCGCGCATAGCGGAGTGTTCCCTGCCATTCGTTCGGCTGATTGGTAAGATCCACTCCCACCCCCGGGAGCTTGGCGCGCGCGGTCTCACAGGGCAGCGGCCCCTCTCCGTGACGCGTCACATAGCTCCGCGTCACATAAATTGCCTCATCCAGGATGAGACCCCGTTTTTCAAGGAAGCGCGCCGGGTTATGCATCCCTGTCTTTGAGGAGGTCAAATGCGGCGCATAGGCTTCACAGTCCTCGTCTAAGAGGAGTCCCTGTCCGCTCTCGAAAATGAGGTACTCAAATTGCGAAAGCCAATCCCGGTTTGCGTCCACCAAGGTCAAAAGACCTACGTTCGCCTTCACTTCCGCAACGTAATTTTGAAGCACCGTGTCATTTTCCAACAGTTCAAAGTACGGATTCTCGCGGTCTATGCCGAGCGCCGCCGCTCTTTCTTTGTGTAGCGTGTCCGCAGCTCCCGCAAGCGCTGTAAGAGCTCTGTCTCGCTCCATGCGGCAACTTCTTCCACACTGAGCCCGTATCCGGCGCGGTTTCGTTGCACGCATTCATCGATACCCATGCCGCAGGAACCGTGACGCGCATCGCCGCGGGCAGCTTCCACACCCATGTTAAGGAGCACATCGTCTATGGTGGTGACGCGCGCTGTTTTCTCGGAATAGAGCAAGGGCACAAAGCGGAAAAGCTGCGTAAAGTCCGCGACTTCCTTCCCGAGTTGGTAGAGATCCGGCATATAGTGTTCCGCAAACAGAGTCGGCGCGCCGTACTCTGCCCCGGCACCGATCTGGTGATGTACAAAGCGCCAAGCGGCCGCCGCATCTTCCACGGTGTGCCCGGCCTGCGCCCCGCCGTTGTGTTTAATAATCAGCGGTTTCCCGAGAACGCGAGAGAGGCTTGCTACCGCAAGCCCCTTTCCCTCATCTCCGAAATTTTTTCCGATGACCGCAATGCTTCTCATAACTGAATGTCGGCGTCCACCTGCAGCGAGAGCTGCGCAAGCGCCGCGCTGATAAGCGGTCGGTTCAGCTCGTCCCAGCGCGATAGAACCTCCTCCCGCGCTTCGCCCTTTTGGAGCTGAATGGTGCTGATGATGATTTCCGGCAGGCAAGCAGTGCTCTCGCGATCCAGCACCATGCAGTGCCCCGGCAGGAGTTCCGCATTCTCCTTGTTTTCGCCTCCTATCATGATATGGAACACATGGAAGGAAGCCTCTGCCTCTTTTAAGATGCTCTCTCTCTCTCGTGACCTCGCCCGGAAGCACATCCCCGATGACGCGTTCAATCGTGGCACCAACAGACTCCGCGCGAATATCCGCCCGGTCGCCGATGGTAAAGAGGAAACCCTTTTGATTTCTCTTCCGAATCGCATCGATGTTGGTGTGTCTCGCCAAAAACTCCCAGAGGCAGGTAGGAACCACTTGTCCGCTTCCGCCGTTTTCAAAATAGAGTTCCAAGAGCTGCTCCGCAATTCGGATGTCCGATTCAAACTGCGTAACCTGCAGCGGAGACTTGTCCTGAAAATCACCGTAGGCCGCGCACATGAGCGCCGGGTCTTCGACCGCGCCGGTGGAGTAGAGCTTGGTAATCAGCTCATTCAGCGCACCGGTCGCGAGCTCCACCGCGAGATAGCCCATCGACGCCGTCACATCCAGACCGACCACAATCGGCGTGGTATTCGGGTGTTCCTCCGAGTCAAAGCACTCCCGCGTGCCGATAAACTTAGGATCCATCTTCGGGTTGCATTCCGTTCTCTTAAAGACCTCTCCCACGCTCTGCCCGTTGGAGAGTTTTCTGCTGTTTTTGAGTTTCTGCCAATCCGCCGCCGAATAACTTCCGTAACCCATACTTTCCTCCTACCTCAATCCATTTGTAAAACGATGGCCGCCATAGCCGTCTTCAATCACCTTATCCCATGCTGCAAAGTCCGCGTAGGCATCCGCTGCGGGTTCCGACTGAAGAAATGCTTCCAACTCCCGCGGGTGATGCAAATCTTCTGCAACCGACTTTGCCGCCTCCCGGAGATCTCGCAAATCCCGCTTGCTCTCTTTCTTCTTTACATCTCGCCAATCGCCGAAGAGCATGCCCTCATGCGTGATCGGGTTGATAAAAAGGCTTGCCGCCGTGATGTTCCCGTGCTCCAGTTCCGAATACTCGAGGGCGCAGCAGATATTTTCCATGCGGGAGATGACCCAGGCCAAATGTTCCGATGCGAACGGCGCAAATACCTCCGCAGGGTAGAAATACGGCTTCCGCGTATAGACGAGTCCCAGCTTCCCCCCGTCCAGATAGAGTTTGCTCTTCAACTGCGGAAAACAACGGACCAGTTTCACATCCGCCGCGGGAAAGGCGAGCTTAGAAAGCCCGCGTAAAAAGGCATTTGCCCCCTTCCTCACGATCGAATACATAGACCACCGTTTCCCGGCAGAGATAGCAAATAAGCTCCGGGTAGGAATAGCGGTCCATGTAGGACAGCGTCAAGGTTTTCCCGTTCTGCATGCGATAACTTACGCTGCCGTTCTCTTCCCACAGTGTGTCTCCGCTGTAGTCCTGCTCCTTCGCATCCGCCTTGGCCTTATAGTAGGACAACAACTTTTTCCGGAATTCTGTATTCCCTTTTAGCTCAGCGTCCGACAAAAAGGCTCTTGCCCCGCAATACGAACAGCGAAAGCCGCCCGCACTGCTGAGTTCCAGCTGTGCGCCGCACTGTTTACAGATATACTGAATCATAGGCCTCCCATAACAAGGTTTGTCGATTTGTTTTCATCAAGCCCTATTGTACCCCATTGCATTTCCGGATGCCACGCTTACCGTAATTCATCAAAGAACAATAAAAAACGCGGCGAATGTGAAAGTACATTCGCCGCGGCGCAGTTCACGCAATACATTCAATTCTCTGAGCTACATTCATCAGAAACTTCGTCAAAAGAATGATACCGCTTATAAGCTGCGAATCCGGGCTTCCAACTCTTCAAAGCTGTAATCCCCCTTCAGGGCAATACCGTCCCTTAGCCGAGCGCCCTTACACTCTTTTCGATAGCGCTCCGGCATATCCCCGAAACCACCGCCTCCGTGCGTGCAAAAGGGGATTACGGTCTTTCCGCTCAGATTAACCGCACGAAGGAACGACAATACCGGCGGCGCAAAGGTATGAAGCCAGTTCGGCGAACCTATGAAAATCAACTCTGCATCCCCAACAGGCTCTGCCCCTCTTTGAGCGGCGGGCAATATCCGCGCTCAATCTCTCCTCTGACTTCTTTCACAGCTGTATTGTAGGAGTACGAATACGGCTTTTGAGGCTTCAGCTCTCTCAATTCTCCGTCTGTCAGTAAGGCAATATCTTCCGCCAATTTTCTTGTGATGCCGGAATAGGAATAATACACAACCAGTGTTTTTCAAAACAGCAGTACCTCCGTTTTTCCCAAACAGTCTCGCCATAGGCAACTCAATCCATACAGGGGACAACTTCTTCCCTTCCGACCTAAACTCGACTGATGCCTTCACTAATCGTAATTATAACATGGATATCGACTTCCGGTATCTTCTCGTAATCAAGCTTACAAAGAAGTATCTTTTGGATTTCATTACGACGTACCGGACTCAGCTGTACTGTTCTCACTCTGTCGAATATGTTGCCGAATTTCCGCTTCGTGACGCTTGCAGTAATCATAAGCCGCTTCCATATAGGCGGTAATAGAGTGACTTTCATGTAACTCCATAAGTGTATCCAAAATCAACTTACCTTCGATTTTCATGTCTAAGAAGTATCTATAGACACAAGCGCCCTCTTCTCTCGGATAATATGGGTTAATTGTGCTCAGACGCTTGTCGCTCATAATGCTCTCTACAACCATCTCGCTCAAAATCCACTGCAAGGATGGCGTCTCATACTCATCATAACTGTCCCTAAAATGCCGATTCTACACAAAAAACCAAAAATAATGAATCACTTCGTGGAGTGTTATTCCGAGCGCTCCGCGTTCACTATTCATGTAAAACAGGTCGAACTTTTCCTCTCGAAGGAACCGCGGGCAAATCGGATTTAAAGTAATAATGGCAAGCAGCTCATTGAACATTGTTCTGCTATCCAGTTCAAAGGCATCCGAAAGTGCATCCTCGATTTGATTTCGATACTTCTGAAAATGCTCATGATAACGATATTCTTTTGCTTCAATCTCCGGCAAGACTCTATCCCATACTTTCTGTAAGGTAGCTCTAATATAATCTTCTTTTTCTCTTTCTTGCAATGCTTGTATGTTCTGATTGATTTCCGGATAAAAGTAATACAGAGAATCAGACCAGTAGGAATTTGTATCCTCCGTTTGGAACAATAGAATGCTCTCAATAGAATATTCAAATCCTGCATTTCTGAATGTGACATTCATTGTCCTTACCTCCATGTTTTATTTCTATTTCCTCATGAATGAAACAGGAAATACCTTCATAGAGCTCTATGGGTTTCAGAAACATTGCAATCGCAACCTACATAGTATATTCCTCTCTTGGCCCGGATTAATTCATGCTCTAGCTAATCGTGATTATGACATTGGTATCGGCTTCCAGTATCTTTCGATAAAACGCTTTCATCGCGTCAAAGCAAGTTCGTAACTCCGGTTTGATTCCATCTAAGTCCGTCTGACTCCGGATGCCCGGATATAAATTGGCGGTGATACACGCTTCCAAGTTTAATTTTTTCAGCGCCTCTTCTATCTCAAATGCTTCAAGCGCGGAAACAATGTCCTTCATCTTTGATTTTGTCGTGTACATCAGCAGCTCCGAACTTCCCTCGACGACAACCTCACCCATAACTGCCATGCCAAGCGGAAAAGCGCCTGTCGTCTTGTTTCCGCCTTCTCCCGTAAAGACAAAATGAAGAAGCTCCCACAGTTTCCCGATATCGAGCACAATGTCCGGTTCTTGCTCTTTACTCTCAACTCCAACCGGACATGTATCTTCAATTCCGTATACAGACTTCAGCTTTTTCAGATTCCCATCACTGATATTCCGATAGCTTGCTTCCAGCCCCATGTAATATCTTCCTCTCAGACTTCATTTGCTCTTTTGCAATGTTTTTTGCCTATACTTACACTGTATTACAAACGCTTTCCACTCATCACTCTTCTTCAAATTCAAACAGTTCCTCTACACTTCTATGAAACACCTTTGCGATATCCATGGCAAGTTTCAGAGAGGGATTGTATTTGCCGTTCTCGAGATGGACTATCGTTTCTCTTCTGGCTCCGACCATCTCCGCCAACTCGCTTTGCTTATAGCCCTGCCTCCTCGCGATATTGCTTTATCTTGGTTTTTAGCGCCATAATTACATTCCCTTCTTATCGAAAAGCACGAATAAAGGCCGTTCTTAAAATGCTCATGGCAAACAACAAAGCCAGTATCATCCAGCCCATACTCACTGCATTTATCAGCTCTACGTGGGAGAGAATACCCCCGGCAAAGGCAATCACAAGCAGCAGGCAAAATGCCACTTTGTAACAGATGGCATCGCAGCGCTTCATATTTGCGCTTGCAAGTTCATCAAGCTGCTCTTTTTGATAGCTCAGTCCGCGCCAAACGAGAATCACCAGAAGGAATAGCGGGATAAGCTGCCACTTTGTGTGCGCATACTCCGGTTTCCAATCTGTTCTGGACCACAGCCAATACTGCCAGCATAGAACCAGCATAAAGGCGGGGGTAATGAATAACTGCTCCGCTAACGACACTCTTTTCATGTGACTTTCCTTTCAAAAAGTGATGTATTTGTAACTCGTGTGATAAATATATCACTTCATTTCGGGTGAGTCAATCAGTTATGTTAGAAATATTTCACTTTTTTGGGGGTGCTGTTTCTTAGGCCTCGAAAAAGAAGAACACAAACATCTAAATAAGCCCTCTGCTGTATTGCTACAGCGAAAGGGCTCCTGATACAAGTTTCTCCGTGAGAAGGACTGAATACGCGCCTCATAACATGTTCCGACAAGCACACTGTTGCAAAGCGGTGGTAAGGTATGAAAAGCCACGAAGACAGTGTGTTACGAATTCACCTCTTCACTGCCCCTATCTTCCGTGTTTCCGCTCCGGGAGAATACCGTGAAGAGCAAAGCAGCACCCGCCAGTACACCACACACCACATTCAGAAGAAATACAACCCTTTCTGTATCGCTTCCACTGTTGACAAAATAAGGTTTCCAAATTCCCCGCGTCAGAACGCCGAATATAATCGCCACCGACAGGCCGTAGAAAATGCCGGAAATAAGACGCATCGGCAACGCCTTATGATCGATCGCTTCCGGAAGGTTGCGCATATTCAGGAGGAGTGCGAAATCCTGTGAGAAGCAGGTAAACAACAGAGACAAAGATGCAATAGGCAACAGAATCCGGATTCATGCTTTCAAACGCAATTGCACCGACAAGTCCGGTAAAAACACTACAGCTGAAAATAATAAAGGAACAGGAAATCTGTTTGATGTGTGTCATGATTGCAATAAGCGCTTCTGTCAAGGCCAACACCGAAACAAAGCTCATCCACGGGTGTCCGGGAATCAAAGCCTGAATTGCGGGATTCGTATTGCACAAAACAAGACTCACAAGAAATCCGACCGCGTACGGCATATACAGTATGATAAAGCCAAAGGCACTCAGAGCGATGTTAACGCCGAAAAAAGCCAATAGAATCACAAGTGCGGGCATATTCCCCCTCCTCCTATGCAAGCGTTTCTCCGAAATCATCCCGCTTCTATTTTATCATATGCTTATCTCAAAATATATCTTGCCATTCTTAGTTTGATTGCATTTAGATGTTTTATAATTTTATCTGATTTGGAATCAACATCAGACCTTAACGCCGATTGTCTCGAAAATTTATGGAGCAAGTGTCCGCATCCTTTCAGTGATGCTTCGAATTCCCCTATCTTCTCATCTCAGCCGTATGGTACAAGCAAATCCCCCCTGCTCTCCGTTTGCAAAGGATAGTTTCCAGCGGTGCCAATCCGCTACTTGTTTGACAATCTTTAACCCAAGGCCATGCTGTCCGGTGCCGGACTCCCACGCATAGCTTCTGCTGTTCAGTCTGCTAAGAAGTTCTTTTGATACTCCTTTTCCGGTGTCGCTAAGCTTCAGAAAAACATGGTTTTTCCGATCCTGATACAGCCTCATTTCGATCTCGCATCCGTCCGCATTATGCCGAATCGCATTATGAAGCAAATTCATGACCGCTCTCTCCACCAGATCTTCGTTAAAGTAAAGTTCCAGATCCTGAAGACTGTCCTCGATTTCGAGCGTGAAGCGATATCTCTCATCCTCCGTCTGATTCATGATATCGGTTATGGTCTTTCGGAGAAAGCGGCTGATTCTCACTTTCTTTTTTTCAAACTTCCCTGCGCCAAACTCCAGTTTACCGGAAAGATTCAGATTATCCACAAGCCGACGGAGCCGGATTCCTTGTGTCTCAATGGACTTCGCTCTTTGCCTGACCTCTTCCTCCCCGGTTGAAGCGGCTATCATTTCCGCGTTGCCCATTACAATTGCAAGCGGGGTGCGAATATCATGTGATACGCCTGCAATCCACTCTGTACGCTCCTCTTCCCTTTGCTTAGCGCGCCGCTTCTGTATCCGGGTCGGAACTACCAACAGCACAACGATATTGGATAAAAGCAGCAAGGGAAATATCTTTACGAGGTAATTGATTAGGTTCACATCAAACTCAAGGGTATATTTCCATACCTGATCTTTGTTTCCTCCGACTACAAGCAGGCCCTGCTCGAAAACATAGGTGTGAACCGGATAATCCTCAAGATAATATCTGGTAAACTTGGCGACATCTTGTAAGGTATAGCTTTTTCTGAGCTCTTCGGGTAGCGCCTCGCTCCACAGAATGTTTCCGTCTTTGCCTAATATCATGGCAAACTGCCCGTGCTTCAAAAGACGTTCCGCTTCTTGCTCATCCAACACATATGTTCCGTTGTTTACCGACAGATGTGTCAGTATCTCCGGCGGATTCTGATAATCGACCGAATGAAATCGAATCACCGCAAGCCCAAAAATCAGCAAATCCGTAAAGAACAGAAAAGTCATCATCAGCACAATTCCCGTAAGCAGCTGCAGCCTATTTCCCACTCTTCGCTTCATGATTCCTTCTCCAACTTATAGCCGAGCCCCCGTACCGTGATCAGATATTTGGGCTTTGACGGCTCTGCCTCTACCTTTTCTCTCAAATGGCGCATGTGGACAATCAGCGAACTCTCCAATCCAAAAACTGCCGTCCGGCCAGAGGGCGTCACACAGTGCGTCTGTTGTGACGATTTTTTTCCCCGGTTTCGGAAGAGCACATGAAAGAGTGCCAGTTCCTTTGCGGTCAGCGCAGTCTCCTTCCCATTTCGTGTAACCGTGCCGGCATCCATTGAAACAAGCGTTTCCCCAAGACGAGCCGACTGTCCCTTCTCCTCAAAAATGATAGGTTCGTCTCAGTACCGCGCCGATTCTGAGCAGCAGTTCCTTCGGAAGAAACGGCTTGGTGATGTAGTCATCCGCGCCGAGTCCCAGCCCTTTTAGGCGTGCTGTATCCTCATCTCGCGCCGACAAAAAGATTACCGGCGCATCATACAGATCCCCCGTCTCTTTCATCCGTGCATAGAAATCAAATCCGTTCCCATCCTGCAGCATGACATCCAGCAGAATCAGATCGTAATGCTGTTTCCGAAGCTTTTCTTCCGCCTCTCTGCAGCTACCGGCAACATCGACCTTCGAATAATTTTCTCTTTTGAGAAGTTCCGTTACAATGTCTGTCAGTTCCTTTTCATCGTCTATCGCTAATATTCTGCATTCACTTCTATCCATATGCAGACCTCCGAATCTATTTAATACAGTGATTTGAACGCCTCGAGTGTACTTACGCATGGTTCACACGACACGCTTCCGCACGCCCCGGTGCTTTTACTATACTGTATCCCGAAATATCTCCCAAGGCTTTTGCGCTTTCTTAATGTAAGCATAAGGTCAGCGCAAGGTTTTCATAGTCTTCACCGGATATCCTGTCATCGTAAAACCAAAAAGGAGGACAAGATACGATGAACTACATCCTGGAAACAGACCATCTGAGTAAACAGAGCGGTAACACCTACCGCGTAAACGATCTTTCCATGGCCGTTCCCGAGAACTGTGTCTACGGCTTTCTCGGGCCGAACGGAGCAGGCAAAAGCACCACGCTCAAGATGATTCTCGGACTGATTCAACCGAGTCAGGGCAGCATCAAAATCTTTGGAAAGGTCATGAATTCCGCAAACAGGCTGTCTATTCTCAGGCAAACGGGGAGCCTGATCGAAAACCCGGGCGGATACGGACATCTGACCGGTCTTGAGAACATGCAGATCATACAGAAACTGAAGGAGTCAGTGAGGCAGAAATTGCTCCCGCTCTGAAGACCGTACGCCTCTATGACCAACGCGATAAGAAACTCAGCAACTATTCTCTCGGCATGAAGCAGCGGCTCGGTATCGCTATGGCAATCTTGGGGAATCCGAAGCTACTGATTCTGGACGAGCCGACCAACGGTCTCGACCCTGCCGGTATCCAGGAAATGCGTCAGTTAATCTGTTCCCTCCCGAAAGAAAGAAATATGACCGTTATCATTTCCAGCCATCTCCTCAGCGAGATTGAACAGATGGCCGATCAAGTCGGCATCATCCACCACGGTCGCATGCTCTACCAGGGTACTCTTGCCGATCTGGAAACCCAGGGAGACAATCTGGAAGATGTCTTCCTTGAAATGACCGGCGGGAAGGAGTCTTTATGAATCTGCTTGCCGCATTTCCAAAGTCGGTCACTGTTGAGTTTAAAAAATCTCGGCATAAGCACTCTCTTTTACTGCTTGTGATAGCTGTTGTGTTGAATTATTTTTATCTGTTCCACGGAAATACGCCCGATCGGCAGGCATGGTACAATGTGTTCTATGCCATTCCGCTGATCAATACTCTGATTCTGTCTGTCCTGATGGCTGTCCTCGCCAGTCAGTCGGTGGACATGGAACACAAAGGTAACATGTGGAATCTCCTGCCGACACTGGAAAGCAGAGCATCTGTCTATCTCGGCAAGCTCCTCTACGGGTTCATACACCTGACCTTGTTCTGCTTACTACAGATGGGAATGGTGATTTCTGATGGGGGTCAGGCTCGGATATGAGAGCAATATTCCGTTTTCTCTGATCGGAATCACCTTTTTGGCAGAGCTGGTCAGCGGAATGATTGTCTATCAGCTTCAATGCCTTTTGTCACTCCTGTTTCCCAGTCAGTTCGCAGCGCTTTCGATTGGCTTCGGCGGCACGCTGACCGGTCTGTTCCTCGCCTATGTGAGCACCAAGGCCTGGACTCCTTGGTCTGTCCTCCTCTCCCTGAGTCCCATCGGTATGGATTATCAGAGGGCAACGAGAAGCGTGACGCTTTTTCTTAGACAGCTTACGCCGCTCGAGATTCTGACTGCGCTCGTTTACCTTTTCGGTATTTTCCTGTTGGGTCTGTATCTTTTTACCAAAAACAGAACAAGGGGCACTCAGCATAGGCACAGGCAGGCGCAAAGCATCCAAGTCCGTTCACAGCGGACTCCCTGTGGAGCTGATCAAACTGAAGCGCAATCCCATATGGATTCCTTTTCTTCTGATTCCGCTGATTTCCGCAGTGATCGGAACCTTTAATTTCACGCAGAATCAGGGCATTTTACAAAACACCTGGGAAGATCTCTGGACGCAGCAGTCCCTGTTTCTGGGAATATTTTTCCTTTCACCTCTGGTTGGAATTCTTTGCAGCCTTCTATGGCGAATGGAGCATCAAGACAGCAACTGGAACCTGATTCTGACAGTCACCACACCCGAGAAACTGGTCAAGGATAAGTGGATGACGGCTGTACTTCTCTCATCCGTCTGCATTTTGTGGATTGCTTTCATCTACCTTTTCACCGGAAAAATCATACTGAGACTTCCCGGAGAGGTACCCGAACTGTTTTGGATTCGGATGCTGGGTGCCGCTGTCTGCCTCTCTGCCGTCAGCGCCGTGCAGAGCATGTTGTCTATGATTTTCCGCTCCTTCGCTGTACCCATCTCACTTGCTTTTGTCGGGAGCATTGCAGGTCTTTGGCTGACCGTCAAAGGTGCTTATTATGCCGTTCCGTATTCGATGCTGATTTATGGAATGGGAAGCAGCTCGATTACCGGAGAATTGAATGTTCCCGTGCTTCTCGCTTCCTGCTGCTTCTATGTCCTCGCGGCACTTACATGCAGCATCATCTTCCTAAAAAAGTCGGATGTACGCACGCATGTTTGACTGTCATATACGCCGGGCTTCGCAGCAAAAATCCGCAGGACTCCTTCGATGAATCGACGGAGCCATACTCCGAATCAAACAGAGCAGGCTCTACCGAACTTAGCGTTTGGTAGAGCCTGCTCTTCTTTTTTGCCTGTGCAACACAGAAACAAAATCCGAATGGTTCCGGTTCGCTGTCACGATTTGCCTCGATTCGGTTTCCGATCAAATCGTTCTCGCGGAAGTGTTATCAAAGAGACATTACATATATCTGGCAAGGATTCCGTTCATCCCATAAAGTCGGAAACAGCTCAAACTCCTTGAATCCGAGCGACCGATAAAAACGGTTCGTGGCATCGTACTCGGCATAACGTCCCATTTGTACTGTCTTAACTTGCATGAACGAATATCCGAGATTTCCGGCTGCTTTCTTTGCTTGTTCAAACAGTTTTCTCCCTACGCCTCTTCTGTGATAGTCTTTTAAGACGCCCATCACAGAAAGTTCTACGGTTTCTTTTCCCGTCTCTTTCAGACAGAGAAAACCGATCGCTTTTTCCGCATCTAAGGCCGCAAAAAACGGCTGCGCGGCACTTTCTTTTATGTATTGCTCTCTTGCTTCGGGAATACCGAACCACTCGGGAAGCGCTTCCAGATACCGTTCGGGAAATCCTCTGCTTCTCTGCCGCTTCCTCCACGCTGACAATTCTTATGCCGGAAGCATCCGGTGTACCGCTGTCAGCTGCAAAGTGATATACGAAATGCAAGCAATCGGGAACGGTATCATCCAAGTATCCGGAATCAACGAAATCCGGCTTTCTCATAGACATGGATTGCCTGCGCATCTTCTTTTTTTACGCATACTTCAACACAAGCATATTTCTGTTCCGCTTTGAGCGCGGTAAGAATGAGTTCTAATGCTCGAAAGTCCGTATCCTTGGCCCTGAAAATTTCTTATCAATCATAAATTGCTGCAATTCATAGCAAGCCGGTTCATCATCTATATCCCGTACCATAGCCAAGCCCACGGGAGTTCCGTCCGAAACAATTCCGATCACTTTTGCGCGGGAATTACGATAGACATACCCTCTTGCTATGATACCGATATTACTTGCAAGAAATGTTTTTTGACTTTCATCAACGGATAGTCCGGCGAAGTCCGGCCAGTTCTCTTCGTTTAGCTCAATTAAATTGACCATTTTTATTCTCCGAACTTGAATGGTTCCTGAGATTCACTTTTAAGAAAAGAGCTGATTGCTCTTTTCAGATGCACAACCAGCTCTGCCATAATACATTTTATTTTCGGTCTTATTCCGGTTATCCTACTTCTACAAGGTATCTGAACTGTTGTTATCAAATCGTTATCACAGGATGTTATCATAGCGCTTTTACGCCCTATGAATGATCATCGTAATGGCCTCCGCACTGAGCTTCTTATCAATGCAAACGCTTGCATATCCGGACATGTTTCCCTTCAGCAACTCAAGCTTCCCGGAACCGGCCTGATACCCGTTCCGCAAAATGTCTTTAATTAGATTATTGATCTTTTTACAAAGAACCTTGTCTCCCTGTAAACCGACATACTCTAGCCATGCATCCGATTGCCAATACAGATCTCTCACATCAGGTCTCCATTAAATCATGGCGAACCGCCTCGTTGTTCCTGACTTCGCGGATTCTCCTCATGAGTTCTGCGGCCTCTTGCGGCGTGAAACCATTTTCATCGCGAAGGGAAAAGCTCATGCTCTGATTGCGAACCGCTTGCTTAATCAGTGCTAGGGCAGCCGCAGACATCGTAAGTCCCAATTCATTGCATAGCGAGCTGAACTGCTCTCTCGTTGTTTTATCCATCTTAAATGTGAAGTTGGACATTTCCGCTGTCTTAGCCATTTCATTCACCTCCTAAACACAGCATAGCATCATTAAACGTATATCTCAAGTGCTTTTCATGTGCTTTTATACCTTAAAAGGACAAAGGTGCTATGTTACATCCTGACTCGCTTGTTCAAACATGCCTCGCGCCTTCATTAATCCGGGGCTGCATGCCAATATTCCATCATTTGCTCTGCATCGATTGAGACGATATTTCGAAATATAAAAAGAACAGAGTCTACCCCACATACGCTTTGGTAGACCCTGCTCTTCTTAAGTCAGACTTATTCCAACTCAATTCTGTTTGCTCAAATTCTAAGCAAATATGCTATGTTCTATCAACTGACGTATCCCTATCCTCTGAATTAGACTATTTCCACTTGCTATCTGATTTTCTGTTGCCAAAGTATTGCCACTTTCATAGAATTACGCAAATAATCACCTTGATGGATCACTCGATCGGAGGCAACTGCGACAGAGCAATTCTATTGTAGGCACCATTCTTTTTATCCTCCGGGTGAGGCTCCAGACCAATGATGGTTATAGACTGCTGATCCGGCCCATACACCCAGTACATCCGCATAGCACCGCTCGCCTTATTCTCCAGATAAGACTGCCAAACGCGTTCCCCATAGCGCTCCGTCAATTCCTCGATATCATGTGTCCGCAGACCCGGATGCCTCGGATTATCTGATAAGAGTTTTAACGCCTTGCCCCACTTTTTGTAGAGTGATGTATCCTTCTTGCTGATGGTGCCGGAGCGGTATCGCTTTGCAACTTCGACCACAAATCTTCCATTTCCGGTATGCCCATTCTTATAAGAAACTGCATTTCTCTATACCTCAGAAATCGGAAATGTCGATCGGTGCCGATACTTTCCCCATCTTAAAGTTACGGATGGCCTGATCCATATACTCAAGCGTTCTTTCCGAAATCGTCTCCGGTGTGGCCAATTCCCGAGGTTCCAACATAATGCAGCCATTCTCATATTCACGAACATTGTAATATTGATATTTCGCGCCGCGAAGGGTTACGCGCTTCTTACTGTCGATATGCACATCGTAATCTTTTATAACTTCCACAAAATCACCTCCTTTGAACAGGTGGGATATCCCACGCATTCAGTTTATATTCTGCTTGCTTTACTGTCAACCCCTTTATTATTTGTCTGAGTTTGGATGATTGTAAGGTGAACTGGGACAATAAAAAAGAGCCGCTGACGAACTCGTGGTATGATGAAATTTGCTTCACTGCCACAGTTGCTTTCCACGATACCCTTTATATTATGCCCATCCGTACTCTGCCTACGAACGCGGACTGAACGAAGAACAGAACCGGATCAATCAACTCCCTCGAAAATCCTTTCATTACAGCTCGCCGAGGAATTATTTCAGACTGTCCTACCTGATCTTGCAATCTAGCAACTACTTCTTCTTGGCAACAATATAAAATCTGTGAATACTCCCCTCAAGCAGTCCGTCTCTTTCAATGCTTTTCTGTGCCTCAAGCAAATGTTCAAAGCAGCTTTCAACGGAAAAGCCCGGAAACTCCCATTCGATAATTCTTGCAAACCAAACAAGAGCTCCGACATCAAAGAAACGAATCGGCCGTCGGACTTCTCCGCTTTCCAGTATCTCAAAACCATGTTCGAGAAGTTCCGCTTTTTTAACCTCCAGATATTGCTTTGGATATGGTACTTCTGTGAGCTGAGGAAGCAGAAGCTCAACCAATTCCCGATCATTTTCGGCACCTACCTGCTGTGTTAGGAACAGCCCTCCTGGTTTTAATACCCGCTGCAGTTCTGCAGCGTCATAGTCTCCATGCCGGTTGGTGACAATATCAAAGCTTTGATCGGAAAACGGAAGCTTATCTCCTCCTCCTGCCGCTTTGAACTCAATTCCCAACGGGAGCAAAACCTTTTTGCACAGTTCCACATTCGGCGGATAGCCTTCGATCGCTGCCGTATTTTCATAGGGATGTCGGAAAGTAAGCAAGAACTCTCCGCCACCGGTTTCCATATCCATCAGTCTCATGCTGTCGTTCCGATATTTCTGAATTATCTTTCCAAAATCCCACGGTAAATCATCTTCTTCCGTATACCTGCCATGAATATGAGAAAAATCCCATCCGTGAATACGGGCGATTTCCTCCTCTCTTTTCCAGCTTTCCTTTCGTTGTTCTACCGTCATATGAACTTCCTTCTCCTCAGGCATTTCTGAAAGCCTCCTTATCATTTTTAGAATGTAACATTTTACGCTAACCATACTTCCCAGTGTTCATCAGAGAAGTAAATGATAGAGATCCGTCCCGCATAGCGGTAGACTTTCTTACGTATCCTACGTTGAATTGTCTTACTTCATCATTTGCGCCGGCATCAGGCGAGACAATATTTCGGAACAGAAAAAGCAGGCTTCCACCCGACATACAGTCTGGTAGAGCCTGCTCTTTTTAAGTCAGACTTATTCGAGTTCAATCGTCCCCGGCGGTTTCGAGGTCAGATCGTAGAACACGCGGTTCACGCCCTTCACCTCGTTCACGATGCGGTTCATGACGGTCTGGAGCACCGCAAACGGAATCTCCGCGCACTCGGCGGTCATGAAGTCGTCCGTCTTCACGGCGCGGAGCGCAACGGCATAGTCGTAGGTGCGGAAATCGCCCATTACGCCGACGGAGCGGAGGTTCGTGAGGGCGGCAAAGTACTGGCTGAGCTCGCGCTCAAGGCCCGCCTTCTTAATTTCCTCGCGGTAGATGCTGTCTGCCTCCTGGACTATCTTTACCTTCTCCGGCGTGACTTCGCCGATGATGCGAACGCCGAGTCCCGGGCCCGGGAAGGGCTGGCGGTACACAAGCGCCTCGGGAAGGCCGAGCTCTAAGCCGACCTTACGCACTTCGTCCTTGAAGAGGTTGCGGAGCGGCTCAATGATCGCGCGGAACTCGATGTTCTTCGGAAGTCCGCCCACGTTGTGGTGGGACTTAATCACCGCGCCCTTGCCGAGGCCGGATTCGACCACGTCGGCGTAGATGGTGCCCTGGCAGAGGAAATCGACCGCGCCGATTTTCTTTGCCTCGCGCTCAAAGATGCGAATAAACTGCTCGCCGATAATCTTCCGCTTCTGCTCGGGCTCTTCGACTCCCTTTAGCTTCTCGAAGTACTCGGGGCCCGCATTCACGCGGATAAAGTTTAAGTCGTACTTTCCCTTCGGTCCGAAAACGGCTTCGACTTCATCGCCCTCGTCCTTCCGAAGGAGGCCGTGATCCACAAAGACACAGGTGAGCTGCTTGCCGATGGCCTTTGCCATCAAGGTCGCCGCGACCGAGGAATCCACGCCGCCGGAGAGCGCAAGAAGCACCTTGCCGTCGCCCACGGTCTCGCGAATGCGCTGAATCTCTGCCTCCGCGAAGCTATCCATGTGCCAATCGCCCTTGCAGCCGCAGACGTCATAGAGGAAGTTGTGAATCAGCTCTTTGCCGTACTCGGTGTGCTGCACTTCCGGGTGGAACTGGGTCGCGTAGATGTGACGAGTCGTGTCCTCCATGGCTGCAACCGGGCAGTTCTCGGTATGTGCGGTCACGGTGAAGCCGGACGGCACTTTGGAGATATAGTCCGTGTGGGACATCCAGCTGGAAATCTCAGCCGGAACACCGCGGAACAGCGTTGCATCCGTCTTTACTTCCGTCTTGGTCTTGCCGTACTCGCTGACCGGCGCGGTCTCAACCTTGCCGTCCAGAGTGTGCGCAATCAGCTGTGCGCCGTAGCAGAAGCCGAGAATCGGAATGCCGAGCTCAAACACCTTCTGATCGATGTGCTGGCTCTCCTCTTTGAAGACGGACTGCGGTCCGCCCGTAAAAATGAGGCCCTTCGGCTGCATTGCCTTTAACTTGTCCAAATCGATGTCGGAAGCATAGACCTCCGCATAAACGCCTTCGTCGCGCACGCGCCGTGCAATCAGCTGGTTATACTGCCCGCCGAAATCCAAGACTATAATCTTTTCCTGTTGTTCGAGTCCCACGTCGCTCTCCTCTCTGAATAATCTCCCGTCATCATATCACATTTGCGGGCGGTGCAACAATCGACAATCATGTTTCTAGGCGCAAACGAGTATGTGTCACGGATACATCAAAGTCGCCAAAGCTTCGGTATCTCCGGCTTTGGCGGCTTTATGAAGTAAGTCACAGGTATTTTTTCAGATAGCGCCCGGTCCAGGAATTCTCGACCGCCGCCACTTCCTCCGGGGTGCCCGCGGCGACCACGGTGCCGCCGCCATCTCCCCTTCGGGCCCCATGTCTATGATATAGTCCGCCGTCTTGATGACGTCCAGATTGTGCTCTATCACGATCACGGTGTTACCGCTCTCGGAGAGGCGTCTTAAGATGTCCACGAGCTTATGCACGTCCGCAAAGTGGAGACCGGTGGTCGGCTCGTCCAGAATGTAGACCGTGCGTCCCGGTGCCGCGGCGCGAAAGTTCGGCCGCGAGCTTAATGCGCTGTGCCTCGCCGCCCGAGAGCTCGGTGCTCGGCTGCCCGAGGCGGATGTAGGAGAGGCCCACATCCATCAGGGTCTGCATCTTCCGCGCGATGCTCGGCACGTTCTCAAAGAAGCTGCAGGCCTCTTCGACCGTCATGTTGAGCACGTCGTAGATGGTCTTTCCCTTGTAGCGCACTTCGAGGGTCTCGCGGTTATAGCGCTTGCCGCCGCAGACCTCGCAGGGCACATAGACATCCGGCAGAAAGTGCATCTCGATCTTCACGATGCCGTCGCCCGCGCAGGCCTCGCAGCGCCCGCCCTTGATGTTAAAGCTGAAGCGTCCCTTCTGATAGCCGCGCGCCTTCGCATCCGGCGTCGCCGCAAAGAGGTCGCGAATCAAATCGAAGACGCCCGTATAGGTTGCGGGATTGGAGCGCGGCGTTCTGCCGATCGGGAGACTGGTCGATTGCGATGACCTTGTCGAGCTTGCCGTCCCACTCGATGCTCTGAAACGCGCCCGGGTGTTCGTGTGCGCGGTTTAACTTCTTCGCGAGATACTTATAGAGAATCTCGTTGACCAGCGAGGACTTGCCGGAGCCGGAGACACCGGTCACGCAGGTCATAACGCCGAGCGGGAATTTGACCGTCGGCTTTTTCAGGTTGTTTTCGGCAGCGCCCTTCACCGTGAGGTACTGGTCGGACTTTCGCCGCTCTGCGGGCACCGGAATCTTCTTCGCACCGGAGAGGTACTGTCCCGTGATGCTGTCCGGGTTCTTCATGAGATCTTCGGCGGTTCCCGCCGCGACCACCTGTCCGCCGTGTTCGCCGGCGCCCGGGCCTATATCGATGACCCAGTCCGCGGCGCGCATGGTGTCCTCATCGTGCTCGACCACGAGGACCGAGTTGCCGAGGTCACGCAGGTGCTTTAGGGTCGCCAGCAGTTTATCGTTGTCCCTCTGGTGGAGGCCTATGCTCGGCTCGTCCAGAATGTAGGCCACACCGACGAGACCGGAGCCGATCTGGGTCGCCAGGCGTATGCGCTGCGCCTCGCCGCCCGAGAGGGTCGCCGTGCCGCGGCTCAAGCTCAGGTAGTCGAGTCCCACATCGATTAAGAAACTCACGCGGTTATGAATCTCTTTTAAAATCTGCTCGCCGATCTTTTCGCTGGGTCTCCGTGAGCGCCAGGCCGTCCGCAAAGTCGCGGAACTTGACGATCGACATATCCGTCGCATCGTAGATATCCTTGCCGCCGACCGTGACCGCGAGGCTCGACTTCTTGAGACGCTTGCCGCCGCAGGCCTTGCAGGGCGTGATGCGCATGTAGCTCTCGTACTCCTGCTTCATGGTGTCGGAGAAGGTCTCGCGGTAACGGCGGTTCTCGTTCTCAATAAGGCCCTCAAAGGCAACCTGATAGGTGCCCTCGCCGCGCTGGCTCTTATAAAAGACCGGCACTTCTTTCCCCTTGGTGCCGTAGAGTATGAGTTCCCGCACGGACGCGGGATAGTCCTCAAACGGCGTGTCGAGCGAAAAATGATAGTGATCCGCGAGCGCGTTTAAGAGCGCGTTCGTAAAGCTGCCCTTCTGGCTGCTCGAATTCCAACCGGGCGCTATAATCGCGCCCTGATTGAGCGAGAGGCTCTCGTCCGGAATCATGAGGCTCGGGTCGAACTCCATCTTATAACCGAGACCCGCGCACTCCGGGCAGGCGCCGAAGGGATTATTGAAGGAAAAGCTTCTCGGCTCCACCTCTTCGATGGAGATGCCGCAGTCCGGGCAGGCAAAGTTCTGCGAAAAGCGCAGGGTCTCGCCGTCCACAATCTCTGCCTCCGCGAGGCCGTCCGCAAGCGCGAGCGCCGCCTCGAGCGAATCGGTGAGTCGCTGCTGAATGCCGTCGCGAATCGAGATGCGATCCACGACAATCTCGATGTTATGTTTGATGTTCTTATCCAGCACGATCTCTTCGCTCAGCTCATACTGGTTGCCGTCCACGCGGACGCGCACATAGCCGCTCCGCTTTGCCTTTTCGAGCACCTTCTCGTGTCTGCCCTTCTTGCCGCGCACCACGGGCGCCAGAATCTGCACACGGGTCTTCTCCGGCAGGGCAAGCAGCTGATCCACCATCTGGTCTATGGTCTGGCGCTGCACCTCCCGCCCGCAGTTCGGGCAGTGCGGGATACCGATGCGCGCGTACAAGAGACGCAGGTAGTCGTAGATTTCGGTCACGGTGCCCACGGTGGAGCGCGGGTTCCGGTTTGGTGCTCTTTTGGTCAATCGAAATCGCGGGGGAGAGGCCTTCTATGCTCTCCACCTCCGGTTTCTCCATCTGGCCGAGGAACTGTCTCGCATAGCTCGAGAGCGACTCCATGTATCGCCGCTGTCCCTCGGCGTAAATCGTATCAAAGGCCAGGCTCGACTTTCCCGAGCCCGAGAGGCCGGTCAGAACCACCAGCTCATTCCGCGGAATGTCCACATCGATGTGCTTTAAGTTGTGTTCGGCCGCGCCCCGTATTTTAATATATTGTTTTGCCATTTCTTCCTCTATCGCCTGTCGCAGGTACAAACAAAGCGCCTCTTCCCTTGCAAGAGGCGCAAAATACAAATCACATATTCAGTATAGCGGCAGAACCGTCCCACGGCAAGGGAAAAAAGAACATTTGTTTATGCGAACAAGTCGTTGAATGCCTCGGTCATCGTGGGATGCGTATAAATCTGCTCCGCGAGCTCGGAAGCCGGAATCTTGCTGTCCATTGCGCGCTTCACGAGGTTAATCATCTCCGGGGACTCCGGGCAGAAGAGGTGCGCGCCGAGAATGAGGCCGGTACCCTCTTCAATCAGGACCTTGAGCGCACCGCGGGTCTCGCGGAGCACCTGTGCCTTCGGGATTGCTGCGGTCGGGAGCAGGGTCTTTTTAAACTTCTTTCCGGCAGCGACTGCTTCCTCCTCGCTTAAGCCGACTCTCGCAAAGGGCGGGGTCAGGAAGACAGCATAGGGCACCGCGCCGCGGTTCTCGGTGGTTCTTTCCTTCCCTGCAAGCGCATCGCGGACAATGCGGAAGTCATCGAGGGAGATGTAGGTAAACTGGAGCTCGCCGCGCACATCGCCCATCGCGAAAATATGATTGACGCTCGTGCGGCACTGCTTGTCGGTGATGATACCGCCGCGCGCCGTGACATCTACCCCCGCATGCTCGAGGCCGAGATTTGCGGTGTTCGGCTTTCTGCCGGTCGCAAGGAGCACTGCGTCTCCCGTTTTCTCCTCTGCCTTGCCGCCCACGGTAAAGCGCACGCTGCCGCCCTGAATCTCTTCGACCTTTGCGCCCTTAATAATCTCGATACCGCTCTCAACAAGGGTCTTCTCGATCAGCGCCGCCATCTCCTTATCCTCGCGCGGGATGAACTGCTCGCTGTCCTGAATGACCGTGACCTTAGAGCCGAAGTTATTGTAGTAAGAAGCAAACTCGAGGCCGATGTAGCCGCCGCCGATGATGACCAGCTTCTCCGGAAGTTCGCTGAGCTCCATCATGCTCTCACTCGTGAATACCTTCGGATTGTTTTCGATGCCCGCAATCGGCGGAATCACCGTGACCGCTCCGGTGTTGATGAAGATGCGCTCTGCCTCTGCCTCATCCACGCGGCCGTCCGGAAACTGAAGCTTTACGTGATGCTGCATCCGCAAAGACTGCGCGCGCATCAATAATCTCCGCACCGGTCGATGCGATTTTCTCATAGTTCTTCTGACGGAGGAAGCCTGTGAGGCGCTGCTTCTCCGCAATGGCCGCCCGGTAGCGCTCCTTCTTCTCTGCAAACTGCCGCCGAAGGTCGCCGAGAGCGCTGCGCTGTGCTCCAGAGACTTTGAGGGGATGCAAGCCACATTGATGCAGGTGCCGCCGTAGCGAAGCGGATTCTCTTCGACCAGAGCTGTCTTTTCGCCTTTCTTTGCGAGATAGCCCGCGAGCGTCTTGCCCGCCTTGCCGAAGCCGATAATCAGGTTTTTATATTCTCTCATCACTGTACCTCCTTACAGATGCCAAAACTCAAAATAAGAATTATTCCTAAAAGTATCATAGACTCTTACTCACTTCGCGTCAAGCGAAAGAAAAAGAGGAAGCGTAAGCCGAAAAGGCCATGCTTCCTCTTTTCTCACGGCGCGTATCCCGCCGTGCTTTATAATACCTTGCTCAAAAAGCTCTGTAATCTCTCGTTCTTCGGATTCCCGAAGAGCTCCGCGGGGCTTCCCTCCTCGAGGAAATAGCCGTCCGCAAGGAACATGACGCGGGAGGCCACTTCGCGCGCAAAGCCCATCTCGTGGGTTACAACGACCATGGTCATCTTCTGCGCGGCAAGGTCCTTCATCACGTTCAGAACTTCGCCGACCATCTCCGGGTCTAGCGCCGAGGTCGGCTCGTCAAAGAGCATCACATCCGGCTTCATGCAGAGCGCCCGCACAATCGCGATGCGCTGCTGCTGCCCGCCCGAGAGCTGCTGCGGATAGGCATTCGCTCTCTCGGCGAGTCCCACCTTACGGAGCAGTTCCATGGCATAGGCCTCGGCCTCTTCCCGACTCCGCTTCTGCAGTTCCATGGGCCCGAGGGTCAGGTTCTTTAGAATATTCATGTGCGGAAAGAGGTTGAACTGCTGAAAGACCATGCCCATGCGCTGCCGCACATGGTCTATGTCTGTCTTCTTGTCGCAGAGATCCACGCCCTCAAAGAGAATCTGACCGGAACTCGCTTCTTCGAGGCGGTTTAAGCAGCGGAGAAAGGTCGACTTTCCCGAGCCCGAGGGGACCGATCACGCAGACCACCTCGCCCGTCTGAATCTCTGTCGTGATGCCTTTCAGAACTTCCTGCTTTCCGTAGGCTTTCCGGAGCTCGTTTACCTGAATCAAAGCGTTAGCGCTCACCGGTCTTCAACCTCCTCTCCAGATACTTGACGCCCGCGGAGAAAATCATCACGAGGCAGAGATAAATCAGCGCCACCGCGAGGAGCGGCATGAAGGCCGAATAGGTGCGGCTGCGGATGATGTCACCGCCCTTCGTGAGGTCGTTCAGCGCGACATAACCCGCGACCGAAGTCTCCTTCATCAGAACAATGAACTCATTCGCCAGGGTCGGAATCACATTGCGCACAGCCTGCGGCATCACAATGCGCCACATGGTCTTCCAGTAGCTGAAGCCGAGGCTGCGCCCCGCCTCGTACTGACCGCGCGGCACAGCCTCAATGCCGGTTCGGAAAATCTCCGCCTGGTAGGCGCCCGAGTTGATTCCGAAGGCAATGATTGCGACCAGAATCTGCGGAATGCGCACCGAGGCGAAGATGCCGAAATAAATCAGCATGAGCTGCACGACGACCGGCGTTCCGCGAATCACGGTCAGGTAGACGCCGCCGATAGCGCTGAGCAGGCGAAACTTGCCGGTACTGCGGTGTGCCTCGCGCACCAGTGCGACCGAGAAGCCGAGCACCACGCCGAGCAACACCGCAAAGAAGGTGACTTCCAGCGTGACCGCGAGTCCGTTGGTCAGATAGCGCCAGCGGTGATCCGCGATAAAGTTCCGCTGAAAATCATTTACAAATGTCTGAAACATTCCTTCCTCACTCTGCCTTCGTGTACTTCGCCGCAATCTCGTCGAGCTTGCCCTCGGACTTGAGCTCCGAAAGTGCGCCGTTGACAGCATTCAGAAGTTCGGTGTTGCCCTTCTTCACGCCGATTGCATAGGACTCGTCCGAATAGCTTGCATCCAGCGCCTTGATGCCCGGCACTTCCTTGACAAACTGCTCTGCGGTCTGGCTGTCCACGATAACCGCGTCAATCTTGCCCTGGGTAAGCGCCTGTACGGCCTCCATGCTCTTCGAGAAACGCACCACTGCGTCATCGCCGAAGTCTTCCGTACTCATAAGGTCGCTCGTCGTGCCCTGCTGCACACCGATTTTCTTACCCTTCAGGTCATCCTTACCCGCAAGTGTCGAGTCGTCCTTCACCAGAATCAGCTGCTTGGCGCTCGCATAGGTGTCCGAGAAGTCCATGTTCTGCTTCCGGTCCTCGGTGACGGTCATACCTGCCGCCGCGAGATCCGCCTTGCCGGAAGTCACCTCCGGAATAATCGCATCGAAGGCGACATCCTCAATCTCCAGCTTCAACCCGAGCTTCTCGGCGACTGCCTGACAAATCTCGACATCGATGCCCTTGATGTCATTGCCCTCGTGATACTCGTAGGGCGGGAACTCCGCATTCGTGACCATTGTGAGCTTGCCTGCGCTCACGGTCTTTACCTTTGCCGCATCCGCCGCCACGCTGCCGGAAGATACACTGCTCTCGCTGCCCGCTGCCGCGCTGCTCTCCTCGCTCTTCTTGCCGCCGCAAGCCATAAGTGCCATGCCCATCAGTCCGATTGCCGCTGCCACCGCAACTTTTTTCAATTTCATCTTTTTCCCCTCCTGCATCCAGTTTTCGTTTTCTCTTGCTCCATTATACGGCCTGTCCCGAAAAAGGCAAGCCATTTCTGTAAAAATAATCTATAAAGCTTATTTTTATGCATTCTGGATGAGAAAAGAGACAGACGCCAAAAATTTCCGGTCGGTCTGTCTCGTCTCGTTTTCTTCTTATTCTTCCTGTACAACTTCCAGCGCACGCGCGAGCTGTGCGTCCTTTTCACCGTTTTGCACATCGCCCTCTTCGGACTCTGCCTCGACATCCGGCGCGACGCCCTTGCCGTGGAGATCAAAGCCGTTCGGCGTATAATAATGCTGTGTCGTGAGTTTTACCGCCGAGCCGTCGCCGAGCGGCATCACGAACTGGACAATGCCCTTGCCGAAACTCGTCGTGCCGACCAGTTTTGCGCGGCCGAAGTCATGGTAGGCGCCCGCAAAAATCTCCGAGCAGCTCGCCGAACCCTTGTTGATCAGAATGACAGTCGGCAGATTCACCTCGTGTCCGTCGGTCGCGTAATACTTTTCACCGACACCGTCCCGCCCTGCCGTGTAGACCAGGAGGCCGTCCGGCAGCATGTAGTCCAGCATCGAGATGCAGGAGTCCACAACGCCGCCCGGGTTGTTGCGGAGATCAATGACCAGACGCTTCATACCCTTCTTCTGGAGCTCATCGACCGCCTGCTTGAACTGATCCGGTGTCACGGTGTCAAACTGGAGCACGCGGATGTAGCCGATTTTATTCGCCTTCATCTCCGACTCGACCGTCGGCATCACAATGTTGCGGCGCGTCACGTTAAAGGTGAGTTCCTCGTGCTTGTCGCCGCGGAGCACCTTGATTTCGACGCTGGTTCCCTCTGCGCCGCGGATATAGCTCGCGACCAGGACATCCAGATTTTCTCCGGTCACATCCTTTCCGGCGACCTGGTAGAGAATGTCGTCGGGCTTGAGGCCCGCCTCTTCGGCCGGGAGATCCCGGGAATACGGTCACAATGCGGCTGATCTTGGTCTCCGGATCCTGATTCAGCACAGCGCCGATGCCGGAGTACTGCCCGCTGGTCTCTTCGGTCAGCTTCTTGTACTCATCCGCCGTGTAGTAGACCGAGTAGGGATCGCCGAGACCCGACATCATGCCCTTATAGATGCCGTCCTCGACATCCGTCTCCTTCTCGTCAAAGAGATAGTTCTTATATATCACATTCTGCAGAAGGCGCATCTTCGCCTCAATCTTAGCATAATTCAGGTCTTTCGGATTGGCGCTCGCCTCTGCCGGGGTGGCCTGCGTCGTCTTGTCCGCCCGGTAAGGCCGGCGATTGCCGCTCACCCGGAAAAACAGAACCGCGGCCGCAACCGCAAGCACTGCCACGCAGGCAAAAAAGCCGACGAAAAAGCCCTTCCAGTAGCCCTGCTTCCGCATATGATAGTCGCGCGCATGTCGCACGGCTGCCTCTGCCTCTTTCCGGGCGCGGGCTTCCTCCTCGTCGTTCTTCCACTCAGAATTTTCTGCCATCAAATACCTCTTCCTTGGAACTCATATACTTGACAACCATCAGCGCAATCTTGAATGTGATGGCGTCCTCGAAGACGCGGAGGTCGAGGCCCGTGGTCTTCTGCAGCTTGTCGAGACGGTACACCAAAGTGTTTCGGTGGATGTAAGCTGTCTCGAGGTCTCCGAGACATTCAGGCTGTTCTCGAAGAACTTGTTGATGGTCTGCAGGGTCTCCTCGTCAAACTGCTCGGGCGTCTTGCCCTCGAAGATTTCGCTGATGAACATCTTGCAGAGCGAAGACGGCAGCTGATAAATCAGGCGGCCGATGCCGAGCTTGTTGTAGGCGACAATGGTCTGACCCGGATAGAAAATCTTGCCGACTTCCCGCGCCATCATAGCCTCTTTGTACGAGCGGGACACATCCTTGATGTCCTTTCACAATCGTGCCGTAGGCAATGTTGACGTCCAGAATCTCCGCCGCGCGGAGCCCTCGATCACCTCGCGCGCCGCGTGGTCGAGTTCTTCAAAGCTCTCGCCCTCGCGCACCTCGCGCACCAGAATAATCGTGCGGCCGTCGACCGCCGTCACAAAGTCATGCCCGCGATTTGCATAGATATTGCGCACGGTCTCGAGCGCATTCATCTCCTTGCCCGCCTCGGTCTCGATCACAAAGCAGACGCGGCGCGCCTGTTCCTCGATCTGGAGCTTCTTTGCGCGGTTATAGATATCGATTAAGAGGAGGTTGTCGAGCAACAGGTTCTTGATGAAGTTGTCGCGGTCAAAGCGCTCCTTGTAAGCCGTCAGGAGGTTCTCGACCTGGAACGCCGCGAGCTTTCCGACCATGTAGACATCCTCGCTCGCGCCGCAGGCAACCAGAATGTACTCGAGCTGGTTGTCATCAAAAATCTTGAAGAACTGATAGTTGCCGAGCACCTGTGCGTCCGCCGGCGAATTGGCAAAGGTATAGGCTGCGGCTTCCTGTGTCTCCGCCTCCGGAAACGTTCCGGCCAGCAGACTGCCCTCGGTGTCCGTGATGCAAAGATCCACGCGGGTAATTGCCTTCATTCCCTCCAGGGTGGACTGCAGAATTTGGTTCGATATCATCCCTGTCTCCTTTCAATCGCGGTGACACAGCTCCGCTGCTACCGTGTTTTCAAAGAATTTCACATTCAATCAGAACCATCATAAGGCAGTTTGACAAGAATAGCAAGCATACAAGCTGGGAACAGGGCCAACTTTTAGGCAATATTCATGATTTTTTCAGTATCCCTTGTGGCGTCTTGACTACTTTCCCCGCTTTCAAGAGGCGCCCGAGTGCGCGTTTAAACGCATTCTTGGAAAGACCGAGCGCGGCCTCGATTTCCGCCGGATTGCTCCGGTCGTGGTAGGGCAGACTTCCGCCCGCCTCATCCAGTTTTTTGAGCAGCAGTTCCGCGTCCTCATCCATCTGCTCGAAGGCTCTGCGCCGGGGGCTTAAATCCAGCTTTCCGTCCTCGCGGACGCGAATCACGCGCGCCGTGATTTCCTGTCCGACCGAGAAATTGCCGTAGGCCTCGGCCTTCGGGATCATGCCGAAATACTTGTCATCGATCGCGACATAGATGCCGGGCTCGCCGAGCTCGTAGACGGTGCCGCGCACCACCTGTTCCTTCGCGACTCCCTCCGCCGCTCTCAAATGGCGGTACACCCGCATGGTCGCGGCGAGACGATCGCTCTTATCGACATAGAGCGCGACCAGCACCTGCATGCCGGGCTTAATCTCCCCGACCCGCTCCCGGAACGGAAGCAGCACATCGCGCTCGAGGCCCATGTCGAGAAACGCGCCGATTTTCGTGATCTCCCGAATCTCAAGCTTTCCGACTTCGCCGACCGTGAGCAGGGGGCGACGTGTCGTCGCAATCAAACGGTCCGAGCTGTCTTTGTATAAGAAGACTTCGAGTGCTGTGCCCGCTACCGCGCTCGCAGGCAGCTGCTTCTTCGGAAGCAGCACGGTCTCCTCCCCTGCCGTGTCCGCTGCCGCGCGGAGAAAGACACCGAACTCCTTTTGTCTCTCGATTACCAAAGTCTGCATGACGCCAAGTTTTAAATACTTCATGCCCTACCGCCTTTCCGAAAATCGCCTCCCGGCGAATCATCAAATCCGAATATCCTTTGTCCCGAAACAACGCACTGTCTCAATCATAGCCGCATATCGGTCAAAATAACAGATACAAAAAAACCGAGCCGGTCGGCTCGGTTTTACTCGCTGGGCTAGAAGGATTCGAACCTTCACAATGACGGAGTCAGAGTCCGTTGCCTTACCATTTGGCGATAGCCCAATCACAAGAACAAAGAGAGTATACCTGTTTTGCCTCCCAATGTCAATGATTTTTTTTGAATTTATCGGCGTTGCAATTCATCGGAATCGAGCACCAGCGTAAACGGTCCCTCGTTCACAAGCGCAATCTGCATATCCGCGCCGAACACGCCCTCTTCCACCGTCTTGCCGATGCTTTCCCGGCGGCAGCGCGCAAGGAGATAGCGGTAGAGCCGCTCCGCGTGTTCGGGCTTGCCCGCCTTCACAAACGAGGGGCGATTTCCCTTCCGGCAATCCGCGTAGAGTGTAAACTGCGAAATCAGCAGAATGCTGCCCCCGATTTCCGCAAGACTTAAGTTTGTCTTACCGTTCTCATCGGGGAAGATGCGAAGCCCCGCCACTTTTTTGAGCATACGGTCGGCGGTTTCCTCGGTGTCGCTGTCCGAGATTCCGACCAGAATGAGGTACCCTCTCTCGATTGCGCCGGTCACGCGCCCCTCGACCGTGCAGGACGCCTGACTCACACATTGCAGTACAAATCTCATAGGAACTGCATGACCTCCTCTTTTAAAATTTCCCTGCGATCTCTCAGCAGTAAGAGCTGATTGTAGCGCGCATAGTCCGCGTGGCCCGTCTCATCCGCAAAGGCGAGCACCGCGCTGTTTTCGTTGAGCTCGGTCAGGAAGAGCGCGAGCTCCTGTCCCTCGCCGAAGCCCTCCGCCGTGAAGCGGAGCGCACGTGACAGGGCTTCGCCGGTCTCTGCCTCACGCTGCTTTCTGGCCGCTTCGTCGGCCGCAAAGGCTGTGCGCAGCGCATCAAAGGCGTCTTTCGGCTCTGCCGCATCCGATAAAGTCTCATAGTGTCGAAGCCTTGTGACAACTGCCGTGAGCTGCCGCTCCCGCGAGGGCGAGAGCGCCTCGGCTGCCTGCTCCCGCACTAATCGCTGCTCGGCAGCAAAGCGCGCCTCCCGGAGTGCTTCCGTGACGACTGTCTGTCCCGCTGTCTCTGCGTCCCGGATTTCTTTCAGAATGCGAAAGACCTCCTGCTGTACCCGGAAGTCCTCCTGCCACTTCCGGACGCGCTCCCCGATTGCCGAAGAGAGCAGCGCAATAAAGCTGAGTTTCTCGTCAAAGCCGGTCTTTTTGAGCTGCGCGGCATCCGCCTCCTCTTTCCCGGAGAGAATGCCCGCAATATCGTAGAGCGCCGCATACTTCCGATAGAGCAGGTAATAGCGGTAAAACTTATCCGCGATTTCCGCGTCCTGCAAAAAGGAAGCCGTGAAAGCCCCGCTCACATCGAGCCGAAGCGCCTCATAGGCCTTCAGCGAATCCGAGAGATCCTCCCAGCCGCGCGCGGTCACAAAGCGCTTGCCCGCCTCGCCCGCGCGCACAAAGAAGAACGCCTCGGGCTCAAGTTCCAGGAAGGCGAGCACCGCGCCGTGAATGCCGCGCTCCAGGGCATAGCGCTTCCAGACCGCAAAGTCCGCCGTCACGCGAAGCTCGCGCACACGGTCTTTGGTCACCACATCAAAGTCCCGCACCGCGCGGTTATACTCGGGCGGATTGCCTGCGGTCACAATGACCCAGCCGTCCGGCACGCGGTGGGTGCCGAAGGTCTTGTACTGCAGAAACTGTAACATGGTCGGCGCCAGCGTCTCGGAGACTGTGTTAATCTCATCGAGGAAGAGGATGCCCTCCCGCTTGCCGCTCTTCTCCATCATCTCATAGACCGAGGCGACAATCTCGCTCATCGTGTAGTTGGTGGTTTTCTGCGGTCTGCCGTCAAAGAGCTGCTCGGTCACAACCGGAAGGCCGATGGCACTCTGGCGCGTGTGGTGGGAAATGGTATAGGGAGACGAGTGCGAGCCCCTTCTCCTCGGCGAGCTGACGCATAATCGCAGTCTTGCCGACACCGGGTGCACCCATCAGGAGGATGGGGCGCTGCCGCTCCCGCGGAATCCGATAGTGCCCGCTTTCATCCTTCCACAAATAGGCATCGATTGCGCGGGAAATTTCCTCTTTTGCCTCTTGAATGTTCACGCCTTTTTCTCCTCCAGATATGCCTTGAGCGCCCAGGCGGGAACGCGCTGTTCCACGCTCTCCTCGCGCCCAGGAAATACGAAGACGGTCTGGTAGGGTGTCGCCCGTTCCGGAAACTGTCCCTCTCCGTCTGTAAAATAAAATACACCGCGGAGCCCCGACAAGGCCCCCTGCGCCGTCAGTTCCTCCAGATAGCGAAACAGCGGACGGAAATCCGTGCCGCCGCCGCCCGATAGCTGCAGGCTGTCCCGCGCGGCCTCGAGTTCGCCGAGGCTATGGCAGCGCCTGTCTTCACGCACCGCCTCGTCGCACTGAATCAGATGAATCTCCGCATCCCGGAAAAAGGCCTGCTCTTCCCGGAATATGCCGAGGGTCTCCGCAAAGAACTGCTCCACATCCCCGTGCTGCGTCGAGGCCGAAGTGTCGATGGCGATGACCAGGGCGGCGATGCGCCGCTCCTCGCGGTACTCATTTTCCTCGATTAAGGGCATGTTGCCGTAGTGCTCCATGCCGTAGTAGTAGAACCCGTAGTCAAAAGCGTCCGGGTCGATCTCCATGACCTCCCGCTCAACCGCAAAGCGGCGCAGAATTTCCCCGTAGGAGAGCCGCGCTCCTCCCTGCACGCGAAGGGTGCGGAGAAAGCTCTCCGCGCCCTTACCCGCCTCTTTTCCGGCGGCAAGGAGCATTTTTTCGACATGTTCCGCCGCATCCTCCCAGCGCTTCTCCTCGGCCGGCAGAGACTTTTCCTCTGTCTTCGGCCGCCTGGTCTCCGGATTTTTCCAGAGCCTGTGGTCGCAACGCCAAAAGGTTTTCCGAAGTTCTTCCCGCTCGTCGTAACTTAAGTCCATGCCCTGTAAACTGCGGTAGATGCGCTCCGCCGTCATGATGCGGCTCTCTGCAAGAAAGCGCTCGTACCAGGCGCGCCGCGTATCGCTCTCCGTCTCCCTGAAGAATGTCCTCATCGAGAGAGTCCGCGAGGTACTCGACCGCAACATCCGCCGCGAGGTCCCAGTTTTCCCTGTCCGCCGCAGCCGCCGGCACATGGTAGACATGGCGGAAGATGCAGTGCAAAAAGAGGTGAAAGCAGGTCCGCCGAAGCGCCCTCGGATTGTCGACGAAGCACTGCAACAGGTAGCGCGGCTGGTAGGCGACCGCACTTCCGTCCGTTCCTATATTTTGAATGCGCAGATCCATCTGCGGGCGAAGCAGAAAGAAGGCACTGCGAAGAAACGGCAGCGCGAGGCTCAATTCCGTGACGGTATAATTCCATATCTTTTCGCCTGCCGCCGTAAGCGCTTCGCGATTGCCGCCCATGTCTTCTCCTCTCTCAGAGCGAAAAATCCGTGCTCTGCCTTTGTTCCCTGCCCTGCATGAGTTCGGCGCAGAGTTCCGGGAGCTTCGCCTTTCCCGCCTCATGAAGCGCATAGCGCCGCGCTTCTTCGGAGAGAAGTTGCTCTCGCCTGAGCCAAGTCAGCAGCGCTATGAGGCGCGCCCTGTCATGACTTGCCTCCCAGTCCCGGAAGGTGAGTTCTGCCGCGGTCTCGCTCTCGGCCGCGAGATAGTCCCTGTACGCTTTGCGCCGCACTTCGGCGAGCCGATAGGGGGAACGGAGGCGCCCGATTGCAATGCGGCAGGCAACTTCCCGCTCCGCCGCCGCGGCCCGTTCAAACTGGCGGTCATACTGGAAAAAATCGATTTCCCGCCGTGTCACACACTCCCGGAAGGCATAGCCGCAGCCCTCAATCCGCGGGTGAATCGCGCGCGCCATGGTGTCTTCATCGAACTCATTTTGAAATGACGGAAAGTAGAGTTCCGCCTCGCCGTCAGAGAGTTTCAGTTCGCAGCGAAACGCCGGTTCCGGCTCCGAGAGCAGCGCACGGAGCGCATAAAAATTGCCCTGCGGCGCGGCGTAGTGCACGCTCTGCAGGGCATCACAGGCACGAAACACCGCATCGCCGACTTCGGTCAGCGTCTCGGAGAGCGAGACGCTGATTAGATCCGGCATGCCGTAACAGGCAAAATCGCCGATTTCCGCAATCCCGGGCGCGAAGTCAAGCGTTCTAACGCCGGAAAGCTCCCGAAAAGCCCCGCGCGCGACGCGCCGGACAGCCTTACCGTCCCGGCTGTCCGGCACCGTGAGCGCTACTCCGGCGTCCCGCACTCCCGAGAGCACTAAGCTGCCGTCCGGTGCTGTCTCAAAGAGAAACATTCGCCTCAGCGCTCCGTAAAGTCCGCGATATTACCGGCTGCGTCCAGGGTGAAGCTGCCGTCCAGAGAAATCCACTGTTCTCTCTCGTTGTAGCCGCCCCGGAAACCCTCTCTCTGCCCGTTTCCCGCTGCCGTCAGGTACTGCTCCGCCGTGAGCGTCTTGTCGCCCGCGTGAATCGCCGCATCCTTATTGATTCGCACCTTGCCGGTATAGTAGAGTGCCGCGCTCTCATCGGCAATGTAATACGCTTTTTTTCCCCTTCGGCGCGACATGCCGAAGCGACATCTCTTCTTCGGTCGCAAATCCCGTCCGAGAAAAGACCCGCGTACCGTCCTCCCGCACTGCCGTGAGCACATAGCTCTGTCCGTTGAGCGGGAACGTATCGCCGACCGCCAGGCTCTCAACCGCCTCCGCGTCGTATTTGACCGCCGCGTAGAGCGAGACAAAGTCGAGCGCATAGTAGCTTCCGCAGTCCGAAACGACCGTCAGCGGTCGCCCGTTGTCGTCCTGTCTGTTCTTTAAAAACGGCGCCCTGTTCCGATAGGCCTCGGTCAGGGTCTCATAGGAAAAGGTCCCCGCGCCGTTTGTGCCGCTTTCGCTTCCCGCAAATTGTGACAGGTTCTGATTTGCCGCCGCCTTTTCGCTCCGCGCATTGACACGATAGCGATCCGGCACAAAAACCTTGTCGGATGCCACGGTTCGCTTGCCGCGGGTTATGGTCGCGGCCTCCGCTGCCTGCGGGAGCGCGGTCACAAGAATTGCCGCCGCCGCCAAAAAAGTAATCGCTCGTCTGACTTTCATCGTCCTATCCTCCGCTGATTCTATTTTAGCTTTTCTCCCCCGCAAAGCCAAATGAAACTTATGCTTCCCTCTCTCCCGCGAGCTCACGCACCACTTCGCCCGCGAGTATCAGTCCCGCAACCGCCGGGACAAAGGCCGTGCTGCCCGGGATATCCCGGCGCTCGGTGCACTTCCGCTCGGTGCCGGGCGGACACACACAGTGATTCCGGCAGCTGATGCTCGGATCCTCCAGGGGTCTGACCGGTGCTTCGGTCGAGTAGACCACCTTGCACTTCCGGACGCCCCGCTTCTTTAACTCGCGGCGCATGACGCGCGCCAGCGGATCCACACTGGTCTTATAGATATCCGCAATCGCAAACTTGGTCGGATCCAGCTTATTGCCCGCGCCCATGCAGCTGATGATTTTGGTATCCGCCTCTCTTGCCTGCAAAATGAGCTGAATCTTGCCGGTCACGGTGTCAATCGCATCGACCACATAGTCGTAATCGCGAAAGTCAAAGTGATCCGCTGTCTCCGGCAGATAAAACATGCGGTGCATGGTCACGCGGCAGTCCGGATTGATTTCCGCCACTCTCGCCGCCGCGACCTCAACCTTTATACTTGCCGACGGTCGAACGCAGAGCGAGTATCTGGCGGTTTAAATTCGTGAGACAGACCTTGTCGTCATCGATTAAGTCCAGTGCGCCGACACCGCTCCGCGCGAGTGCCTCCGCGACATAGCCGCCCACGCCGCCGAGTCCGAAAATCGCGACGCGGGAAGCCTTGAGTCTCTCCATCGCCGGGACACCGAGCAAGAGCTGGGTTCTCGAAAACTGATTCAGCATGTCGCCTCCGTGAGTCTGCCTGTGAGTGCCGAGGCTGCCGCACTCTTCGGGGACGCGAGATAAATCTCGACCTTGGAACTCCCCATTCTGCCGAGGAAATTTCGATTGTTGGTCGCAACCACGCGCTCCCCGTCCGAGAGGATGCCGCCGGTTCGCCCGCAGCAGAGTCCGCAGGACGGGTGGGTAATCATGGCGCCCGCCGCCGAGAGAATTGCCAAGGTGCCGTTTGCCTCTGCCTCCTCCCAGATTTTCCGGGAGGCCGGGGTCACAATGAGCTTCACAAAGGGCGCAATGTGCTTGCCCTTCAGAATCTCCGCGGCTGCCATCAGATCCTCGAGGCGACCGTTCGTGCAGGAGCCGAGGAATACCTGGTCAATGGCCACGGGCTCCAGGTCGCGAATCGCAGCGACATGGTCCACATTCGAGGGCAGCGCCATGACAGGCACAAAGTCCTCGGCGCGGTACCGGAGTACCCGCGCGCAGGGCGCATCCGCATCGCCCGCGAGGGCACGCTCTGCTTCCGTGAGCTCGATGCCGAGATATTCCGCGGTCTTCTCATCCGGCGCAAAGAGCGCACACTTTGCGCCCGCCTCAATGCCCATATTTGCCATGGTCATGCGGGAAGAAAGGCTCATTGCCTCTACCGCGTCGCCGGTAAACTCGAGTGCGCGGTAGGTTGCGCCCGCTGCCGTCAGGTCCCCGATGATGCGGAGTATCACATCCTTCGACATCACATTTGCCGGGAGCTTCCCGTTGATTTCGATGCGTATGGTCTCCGGCACGCGGAGCCAGATTTCGCCGGTGCCGAGCACCGCCGCCATCTCCGTGTAGCCGATGCCGGTCGAAAACGCGCCGACACAGCCGTAGGTTGTCGTATGGCTGTCCGTTCCGAAGACCAGGTCGCGGGCTTCACATAGCCCGCCTCGGTCATGAGCTGGTGGCAGATGCCGTCGCTCCGGTGCAAATTCGGGATACCGTACTTTGCCGCAAACTCGTTCGAGAGCTTGTAGGCGCGGATATCGTCAACCTGACTGGCCGGTACCAGGTGGTCGCAGATAATCACGACCTTCTCGGGGTCCCAGACCTCTTGAAAGCCCATTTCCTCAAATTTTGCCGCGATGAAGGGCATCATGATGTCGTCCAGCATCACGCGGTCCGCGCCGACCGTCACAATGTCGCCGGGCTTTACCGCGTGCCCGACCTTTGCGGCAATCAGCTTTTCAATCATTGTCATTTTCATCTCAGTTCAGTCCGTTTCTCTTCCGCATTGCTTTGACCAGTCCGCCCGCATTCAAGATCTCCATGAGATTTTCGGGCAGTGCCGCGATTTTGTAGTCCTTGCCGTTTGCGCGTATTTTTTCGCCGACCGTCACCGTGAGCGTATCGCCCTCGCTCACCTCGTCCGGAAGGTCGCGGCACTCGATTAAGAGGAGGCCGTTGTTAATCGCGTTCCGAAAGAAGATGCGCGCAAAGCTTTTCGCAATGACCGCGCGCACGCCGAGCGCCTTCACAACCTCCGGTGCCTGCTCGCGCGAGGAGCCGCAGCCGAAGTTCTCACCGCCCACAATGATATCGCCGGGTTCTATTTTACCGGCGAGTTCGGGGCGGAGCGGCGAAAACGCATAGGGCTTCATCTCCGCAATGGTCGGAAAGACCAGATATTCGGTCGGGAGGATGATGTCGGTGTCGATATCATCTCCGAGCTTCCACACTTTTCCCTGAAATTCTTCCATCTGCTGCCTCACTTTGTCAGATTCTCTGCCGTGCAGATTTCGCCCTTCACGGCGCTCGCCGTGACTGTCGCCGCGCTCGCGAGGTACACGAACGAGTCTTTGTGGCCGGAGCGCCCCTTAAAGTTTCTGGTTCCCGTGCTGATCAGGGTCTCGCCCTCGCCGATCACACCCTGGCAGGAACCCCAGCAGACCGAGCAGTTCGGATTCATCACAATCGCGCCCGCGTCCATGAAAAATTTTCAAGAGACCCTCGCGGAGCGCCTCCTCATAGACCGCGCGGCTCGCCGGCACCACGAGAAAGCGCACGCTGTCCGCTACCTTTCTGCCGCGGAGCAGCTCCGCACCGACCCGGAGATCCTCGATTCTGCCGTTGTTGCAGGAGCCGAGAAAGGCCTCGTCAATGCGGATGCCGCTGCATTCCTCCGCCGGAACCACATTGTCCACAAAATGCGGCTTTGCGACAATCGGCCGGATTTCCGAGAGATCGATTTCAAACACCTCTTCATAGTCCGCGTCCTTGTCCGGGTTCAGGACGGCGACCGGCTCTCTGCCGTGCGCTTTCAGGTAGTCGAGCGTCTTCGCATCCACCTCGCAGAGACCGGTCTTTGCCCCCGCCTCAACACAGAGATTGCAAAGCGCAATACGGTCGGCAATGCTGAGCGAAGCGAGACCCTCGCCGCCGAACTCCATGGCCTTATAGTTCGCGCCGTTTGCGCCGATCTTGCCGATGATCGTGAGAATCAGATCGCGCGCGTAGACGCCCTGCGGCAGGCTGCCGCGGAGTTCAAAGCGCAGGGTCTTCGGCACCAGCACCCAGCTCTGTCCCGTGACCATCGCATAGAGATAGTCGGTGCAGCCGACACCGGTTCCGAACGCGCCGAGCGCGCCGTAGGCACAGGTGTGGGAGTCCGCGCCGAAGATAAACTGTCCCGGGGACACATATTTTTCCAGCATAATCTGATGACAGACGCCCTCGCCCTCGTAGAAGGCAATGCCGTTTGCGCGCGCAAAATCGCGCATCTTCTTATGAGAGGACGCTGTCTTCACCGAGTCCGCCGGGACATTGTGATCGACAATCCAGACCAGTTTATTCTTGTCAGCAATGCGCGGGTGCTTCAGGTTCTCGTACATGCCGATGGTGAGATGCGTCGTGCCGTCGTTTGACATCATATAGTCGAGCGTGACCGTCTCGATATCGCCCGCGTGCACCTCGGTCTTTCCCGCCGCGCGCGCAATAATTTTTCCGCCATTGTCATAGCCATTATGCTTCCTCCCGGTTCAGCGCCGCAATGAGACCGCCCTGGTCCAGAATTGCCTGCATCTTCGGCGGCAGTTTGGTACAGCGATAGCTCTGTCCGTTCACACACACACCGTGCCGCTCTCCATGTCGAGAGAAAGCTCCTCGCCCGGCTTTACCTTGTCAATCAGCCCCTCGCAGACAATGACCGGCAGCCCGATGTTAATCGCATTCCGGAAGAAGATGCGCGCAAAGCTGTTGGCAAACACGGCGCGCACGCCGAGCGCCTTTAAGACAGCCGGTGCCTGCTCTCTCGATGAGCCGCAGCCGAAATTGTCGCGCGCCACCACAAAATCCCCCTCTCTGACCGCCGACGCAAAGTTCTCGTCCAGGGACTCAAAGCAATGCGGTGCCATTTCCTCGACACTCGGGTACAGGAGGTATTGCGACGCGATAATCTGATCCGTGTCCACGTCGCTGCCAAAACAAAATATCTTTCCCATGCAACTCCTCTTCCGTTTTTTTTCCGCTTATTTTAGCATAGCTTTACAAGAGGTTCAAACACTTGCCCTTCCATGGTATGATAGGCACATTGAAAAGGAGGATTTTTATGTGCGGAATTGTTGGATACGTCGGCAGCAGGCAGGCTGCCCCCATTTTGCTGGAGGGTTTGGAGAAGCTGGAATACCGCGGCTATGACTCCGCCGGCATTGCTGTCCGCGATGGCGACAAAGAACCGGTTGTTGTCAAAGCCAAAGGGACGGCTCCGCGTCCTCGCTGATAAGACCGACAACGGCCATGCGCTGAAGGGATGCTGCGGCATCGGGCACACGCGCTGGGCGACCCACGGCGTCCCCTCGGAGACCAATGCGCACCCGCATGTCTCGACGGACGGCTCCGTGCTCGCAGTCCACAACGGCATCTTTGAGAACTATCTGGAAATCCGGGAAAAGCTCGCGCGCCACAACTACCGCTTCTACTCGCAGACCGACACCGAGGCGATTGTGAATCTCATCGACTACTACTATAAGAAGTACAAGATGGGTCCGATCGACGCGATTGCAAAGACCCTGGTCCGCGTCCGCGGCAGCTATGCGCTCGCAATCATGTTCCGCGACTACCCGGAGCAGGTGTACATCGCCAGAAAGGATAACCCCCTGATTGTGGGGCTCGGTGAGGGCGAGAATTTCATCGCCTCGGATCCGTCCGCCTGCTTGAAGTACACCCGCCGCGTCTGCTACATCGACAACTTCGAGATGGGCTGCGTGACCAAGGACAGTGTCACCTTCTACGACTTAAACGGCGATGTCGTCGAGAAGACACCGGTGTTGATTGACTGGGACGAGACCGCGGCCGAAAAGGGCGGCTATGAGCATTTCATGATGAAGGAAATTCACGAGCAGCCGAAGGCAATCGCCGACACCTTCCGCGCCTACTTAAGCGACGAGACGGACGGGAAGAAGCTCGACTACCGCGTGGATCTCGCAAAGCTCGGTCTGACGGACGAGCTGATTCAAAGCCTAAGCGGCGTCACGATTATCGGCTGCGGCTCTGCTTACCATGTCGGCGCGACGGCGCAGTATGTGATAGAGGATCTCGCAAAGCTCCCGGTCCGCGTCGAGTTCGCCTCGGAATACCGCTACCGCCACCCGATTATCGACCCGAACAACCTGGTCGTCGTGATCAGCCAGTCGGGTGAAACCGCGGACACGCTCGCGGCAATGCGCGAGGCCAAAGAGCAGGGCTTGAAGACCCTCGCGATTGTCAATGTAATCGGCTCCGTCATTGCCCGCGAGGCGGACTTTGTGCTCTACACCTATGCGGGACCGGAGATTTCGGTTGCGACGACCAAGGCCTACTCGACCCAGCTGATCGGTGTCTACCTGCTCGCCATCTGCCTCGGCAAAGCGCGCGGCCTGATTGACGAACGCGAAGAGCAGCGTCTGCTCGCTGAGATCGCAGCCCTGCCCGAAAAGGTACAGCGCATCATCGACGACAAGGAGCGGCTCCAGTGGTTCGCCGCGAAGTTCAGCAACGCAAAGGATGTCTTCTTCATCGGCCGCGGCATCGACTATGCCATCTGCATGGAAGGCAGCCTCAAGATGAAGGAAATCAGCTACATTCACTCCGAGGCCTATGCGGCGGGCGAGTTAAAGCACGGCACCATCAGTCTGATTGAGGACGGCACCCTCGTGATCGGCGTGCTCACCCAGTCCGAGCTCTATGAGAAGACACTCTCGAATCTCGTCGAGGTGAAGAGCCGCGGCGCTTACCTCATGGGCCTCACGACCTCCGGGAACTACGACATTGAGGACACGGTGAACTTCGCGTTCTTCCTCCCGAAGACCGACGAACACTTTGCGGACAGCCTCGCGGTGGTTCCGCTCCAGCTCCTCGGCTACTATCTCGCGGTCTCGAAGGGGCTCGATGTCGACAAGCCGAGAAATCTCGCAAAGTCCGTGACCGTCGAATGAGTCTGAAACTCGAGGCGATTCACCATGTCGCCGTCATCGGAACGGACTATGTGCGCAGCAGACATTTTTACGCGGAGCTTCTGGGACTCCCCGTAATCCGTGAACACAGGCGCGAGGCAGAGGGTGATTGGAAAATCGACCTGCAGCTCGGCGATGCCGAACTGGAGCTCTTTATAAAACCCGACGCACCGCCGAGACCAAGCTACCCGGAAGCACAGGGGCTTCGCCATCTCGCCTTTCGGGTCGCCTCGGTTGCGGAAACCGCCGAGGCGCTCAGAAAGGCAGGCGTCCGCGTGGAGCCCCTCCGCACCGATGCGTACACCGGCAAAGCGATGTGTTTCTTCTTTGACCCGGACGGCCTTCCGCTCGAGCTCCACGAATGAGCAGGCGGAAAAGCCGAAAACCGGACAACAAAAAAAAGCGGCTCGCGCCGCTTTTTTTGTTGTCGCAATTACTGAATCAGGTGACCCTGCATGTTGCCTGCCTGGGTCTCGAAGTGATACTCGACACCGTTGATGGTGTAGGTTCCGGTGATCATTCTGCCCTGCGTTCCGTCCGAAACCGGGATTCAGATAGTACTTGCCGGTATTGTCCTGGTACCAGCCGGTCTGCATCCAGCCGTCGCTGTCGAAGAAGTACCAGTCGGTGCGGCCGTTAAAGCTGAGCTTCGCCCAGTTCGTCGCATAGCCGCCGTTCGAATAGCGATACCACCAGCGGCTGCCGGACTGTACCCACGCGCCCTGCGCCGGTCTGCGGTGCCGCGCTGTTCGTCCAGACACCCTTCGCGCCGATACGGCCGCCGGAGGAACGTGCGCCTCTGCCGCCGCCACCGCCGCCACCTGCAATGCCGCTGCCCGCCGACGGGGTCGCAACGGAAGAGGTTGCAAAGGTAGACGAAACACTCGTCGAGCTTCCGGGTGCTGCGATGGCAGCGCCTGCAGCGACAATCGAAACCGCTGCGGTCAGAGCGAATGCAAAAATCTCTTTTCTCATTTCCACTCTCCTTATTTCGTTTTGAGGCTTAAGAAATACTTAAGCAATCCACAAGCATTTACTAAGACTTATACTGGTCAAAGCACGAATTGTCAAGGCTTTCCGGGGATTTTCAGCGCAAATTCGCGGAATTGTGCACTTTTTCGCGTGCCTTCGCCGGAAAGCGCGTCCGAGCCTTGCACCGCCGAAGAAAACTTACTATGCTTGAAGAACCAACGATTCTGTCTCACGCGCAGAAGAAAGGACTTCTCATGCAGAACCACACGACTCCCACCAGGCGTCAGGTCTCCGACACCATGTTGCTCACCGCCTTTCTCACATTCAGCGGCGGCTTTCAGGACGCCTATACCTACATTGTCCGCAATCATGTCTTTGCGAATGCGCAGACCGGCAACATTGTCCTGATGTCGACCAAGTTTCTCGCGGGTGATTTCAGCGGCGGCATCCGCTATCTCTTCCCGCTCTTTGCCTTTGCCGGCGGCATTTTCGCGGCGGAGCAGTTTGAGGCCAGATTCAAACAGGCGCGCCGACTGCACTGGCGGCAGAGTATTCTGCTGCTCGAAATTCTGCTGCTCGGCATTGTGGGGTTTCTCGGAGAGGAATGGAATTTGCAGGCCAATATGCTGGTCTCCTTTGCCTGCGCCATGCAGGTACAATCCTTCCGCAAGGTAAACGGCAATGCCTATGCGAGCACCATGTGCATCGGAAATCTCAGAAGCGGCACGGCTGCCGTCTCCGGTTATCTCCGCAGCAAGAAAAAGGAACAGCTGGAGCGCGCCCTCTACTATTTCGGCGTCATTTTGATCTTTGGTCTCGGCGCCGGTGTCGGCGGCAATTTGTCCCCGATTTTCGGCATCAAAGCCATTTTATTCTGCCCCATCTTTCTGATTGTCGGCGTCGTGCTGATGATTGCGGAGGAACGCTGAGAGACGAAGCAAGAGCAAAACGAACAGGAACAGTGCCGCGCACATACCGGAGAGCGACACATTCATTCGGAGTGCCGCCACGGTGCCGAGCACCGCAACCGCGGCGCCGATTGCTAAAGTGAGAAACAGCATCTCGCCGAGACTTCGCGCGAGCAGGCTCGCAGCGGCCGCAGCCGCGACAAAAAGGCAATCGAGAGAACTGCGCCGACACTTTGAAACGCGACCACCGCACTAAACGCGCTCAGCGTGAGCAGTGCATAGAAGATTCGCTGAAGCGGCAGACCGAGCAGGGTCGCATAAGAGGGGTCAAAGCAGGCATAGCAAAGCGGCCGGAAGCAGAGACCCGCAAAAGTCAAGTTTACCGCAAAGAGCAGCAAATTGAAGAGTACCGCGCGCGGCAAGCCAAAGCTCTGCAAAAAAGGCGCAAACAGCGGATTTCCCATCAGGATAAGTTCCGTGTCGAGGTGCACATTCCGAAAACAGCGCGTCACCAGGATGACCCCGAGCGCAAAAAAGACCGGAAAAACCAGACCGAGCGCCTCGTCTCGCGCGACATTGCAGCGCAGTGCAATCCATTCGGTGAGAAGGATGCTAAAGAGGCCGAAGAGTGCCGCCGAGACAATGAGAACCGGCGAATTCAAATCCCGCACAAAGAAAAAGCCGAGCGCTATGCCGAGTAACACCGCGTGGCTTATCGCATCCGCCGTCATCGAGAGGCGGCGAAGCACCAGAAAGCAGCCCGGAACGCCGAGGCAGAGCGAGGTGCTGAGCAGCACCAAAATGACATCTCTCATCCTCTCTCCTTTCCGAGGCGGAATAAAAATGCCGCTAATGTAAATACACCCATGCAGACAATAATCATGGGTCCGGTCGAAATCCCGGCCATCCCTGTACTCACGGCGCAGCCGAGCAAGGCACTGCACACTGCCATTGCCACAGCGAAGCGCAGCACCGCGGAAAGCGTCTTTGCGCACTGTGAAGCCGCGACACAGGGCAACAGTAAAAAGGCCGAAATCAGCACCGCGCCGACCGTCCGTATGCCGAGGGCAATGACGGCGACCGTGAGGCACAGCATGACAGTGCCCATGAGCCGCTCGGGGATACCGAGCGAAGCCGCATACCCCGGGTCAAAACTCGAGTACCGCAGCGGCCGCCGAAAGAAATACGAGAGGCCGGCGAGCAGCAAAGCGCCGAGTAGCAAAAGCCATACATCCCGCTTCGTCATAAAGGCCGCCGAGCCGAAGATATAGACGCGGAGTCCCGACTGCGAGGCATTTCGAAACGCGGGATTGCCCTGAATAAAGGTCTTTAATACCATGCCGAGGCCGAACATCCCGGCGAGCACTGTCGCGAGCACGGCATCCGGCGCGAGTTTCTTTTCGCCCTGCAACCAGAGTATCAGGGCATAGGAAACCGCGGCGCTCGCCGCCGCACCGAGGCATAGAATCAGCGGATTCCGTGTCCGGAACAGCATAAAAAAGAGCACCACGCCCGGGTACGAAGCGTGTCCCAGTGCGTCGCCGATTAAACTCTGTCCCCGGTATACGCTGAAGCAGCCGATCACCGCGGCAATCGCCGCGAGGAGAGCTGCACCGCTCGCGACCACCCAAAAATCGTAGGAAAATAATACGCGCATCACAGCCACTTCTCCGCCTGAAACACCTCGCCGTAGCACTTCCGCATGGCTTCGCTCACCACAACCTCCCGCGCCTCTCCGACCGCCTGTACCGTGCCGCCGTCGAGGAGCACCGCACGGTCAAAATAGCGCGTAATCGTGTGAACATCGTGGTGCACGGCGACTACGCTCTTCCCCGCGCCGACAAGCGCCTCCAGTTTTTCCATGATGGCGCGCTCGCTCCGATAATCCACACCGGCAAGCGGCTCATCGAGAAAAAACAAATCCGCATTCTGCACCAGCGCGCGCCAAAAAGACGCGTTTTTTTTGACCTCCCGAGAGCTCCGAAAATCTGACGCTTCCTTAGATCCGTGAGTCCCAATTCTTCGAGTGCCTGTTCCACCCGCTCCCGCTCTGCCTTTGCCGGGCTTCCGAAACCACCCGAGCGAAAAGAAGAGTCCCATCTCTGCGACACCCTCCACGGTAATCGGAAAATTCCAGTTTACCTCCGCGCTCTGCGGCATGTAGGCGATACGCGACCTGACCTTTTCAAGCGGCTCCCCGAAAATCTCCACAGTCCCGCTCTTTGGCTTCAAAAAGCCGAGCATGGTCTTTAAAAGCGTGGACTTTCCCGCGCCGTTCGGACCGATTAAGGGCAATTCTCTCCCGCGGGCAGAGAAAAAGCGACGTCCCGCAGCACCGTCCGCTTTCCGTATCCCGCAGACAGCTGATGCACTGCGACCGCCGCTCTCTCTTCGTTCATTCTTTTCTCCTTGCGCTCATTTCAGATGCGCCGCAATCAATTTCACATTGTGTTCCACCATCGTGATATACGTGTCTCCGTCCTCGCCCTTTTGCGCGAGCGAGTCACTGTAAAGCTCATCACTTCCGCCGCTCACCACTTCGACCGCAAACCCGCGCGCGGCGCAGCTCTCCTTCAGCTTCTCCATGCGCGCCGGATCAGTCGTGGACTCCGCGAAGATTGCCTTAATCTTGTGCGCGACAATGAAGTCCGCCGTCTCCGCCATATCATTGGTCGAGAGCTCCGCATCCGTGCTGACACCCTGGGGCGCCTTCACTTCAATGCCGTAGCGTCTCGAAAAATAATGGAAGGCATCGTGCGGTGTGACCAGAATGCGGCTCTCCGCCGGGATTTCCGCAAGCGTTGTGCGAATCTCCGCATCCAAAGCCTCAAGTTTTTCCCGGTATGCCTTGAGGTTTGCCTGAATCTCTTTTTCATGCGCCGGGATCTTCTCGATCAGCGCCTTGGCTGCCTCGTCGCAGGCCTTCTCGTAGAGCTTCACATCGAACCAGAAATGCGGATCCGCCGCATTTGCCGCAAGGCCCATGCTGCTGTCCGCAGACAGAATATCATCCTGGGTAAAGGAAGCCGTGACCGCATGGCCGTTGACCGCCTCCAGGAGCTCTGTCATGTGTCCCTCAAAGTGAAGACCGTGGTAGAGGACAAGCTCCGCCTGCTTAAACTTCTCCCTGTCCTCCGGCTTTGCCTCATAGCTGTGGGGATCCTCGCCCGCCGGAATGACCAGTGCAATATCGGTATAATCGCCCGCAAGCTGTTCCGTCATATCCTGCAAAAAGGTCGTCGTGACCGTCACCTTTAATTTTCCGTCCTCAGCCTTGCTCTCCGTCGCCTTGCTCTTCTGCCCGCAAGCCCCAAGTGCCAGTAACGCGAGAAACGCAAATCCGAACTTCCGCAACTTTCTCTGAATCACCTGCACACTGTTCACAATTCTTTCCTCCGTTTCAACATTAATTAGTTTAAACTAATCTATCTGATATGAAGATAGCACTAACTAACTGTATTTGCAAGAGGGCGGGAGCTATTTTTTGGCAGAAAACTACACTGCGGCGACTCGCACCACAGTCGAAGCTCTCCGTCCCGATTTACTCGAGCAAGGATAATCATCTGTTTGCAACTTTAAGTTTGACCGGCATGAGCGTCACGATTGCGCGCCGCAAAAAAGAGATCTATCCAAAACTCGCCGAAGTGGCCCGCCGGCTGCAGCAGACCATAGACTTCTGATTTTCTCGCATCCCGCATTCCACCGATTTTTCCCACGCAAAAAAAGCGGAAGGCTTTGTTTCCAAAGCCTTCCGCTTTTCCTCTTCATCGGGGTGACAGGATTCGAACCTGCGACATCCTGCTCCCAAAGCAGGCGCCCTACCGGGCTGGGCTACACCCCGCACGGGTTCTACTATACTGTATTCTCCGAAAAATGTAAATCCGAATTACGCCCTTCCGTCCGCGGCGTCGGCGTAGATGCCCCGCAGTTTTTCCTGCATCTGCCGCAACGCCTTGCCGCGGTGGCTGATTGCGTTTTTCTCATGCTCACTGAGCTCGGCCGAGCATTTTCCGTATTCCGGCAGGTAGAGGATGGGGTCATAGCCGAAGCCGTTTTCGCCCGCCGGCGCCTTCGCAATCCGCCCTTCCATATGCGCTTCGGTGAGAAGCCGGGTGCCGTCGGGGAGGATGCAGGCAATCGCAGCGGTAAAGCGGGCGCTCCGCGCGTCCCCTTCGACGCCCTCCAGGCGGCGAATCAGCTCCGCATTCTTCTCGGTATACGAGGTATCGCGCCCGAGCCAGCGCGCCGAAAAGACGCCCGGTTCGCCGTTCAGATAGTCGACAGAGAGGCCGGAGTCATCCGACATCACAATCGCATCGGGGCGCAACGCGTGCACGGCCTCTGCCTTAATAAAAGCATTTTCCGCAAAGGTCGCGCCGTTCTCCTCCGGGTCCGAGACCAGACCCGCCTCTTTGAGCGAGTGAATCACAAAGGAAGACCCTCAAAAATCTCCCGAATCTCCCGCATTTTATTCTCATTTCCGGTCGCGAAAAATAATCTCCCGCATCTCACTCTCCCTGCTTCTCTTGGCGCTTCTCGCGCTTTGGCGGCTTCTTGCCGAGGAACTGGTAAAAATAGGTCTTCATCATGCCGTTATAAATTTTGCGGTTCTTATCCGCCTTTCTGCCGATGCATTTCTCGGCGTCCGGGAAATGCCGTAATCAGATAGAGCGACCAGTCCTGCAGCGCGCGGAAGCGCTCGCCGAGGGTGCGGTAGAGCGCCGCAACCTCCGCTTCCTCGCCGCTCTCGCCCATGAGGCGCGCACCGTAGGGCGGATTGGTCACGATGAAAACCGTACTTCTTTCGCGTGGCTGAAACTGCGAGACATCCCGCTCCTGGAAATGAATCAGCTCGCTGACGCCCGCCTGCTCCGCATTGATTTTCGCGCGGCGTATCACGCTGCCGTCAATGTCAAAGCCCTGGAGGTCGGTCTCGGGATGCGGAATCAGAAGTTCCTGTGCCTCATCGAAGCTGCGGTACCAGACCTTCTTCGGAATCAGGTGCTCCCAGGTCTGACTCAAAAATTCGCGGTTCATGCCGGGCGCCATATTGGACGCCATCATCGCTGCCTCAATTAGGAAGGTGCCGCTGCCGCAGAACGGATCCGCGAGAATGCGGTCGGCGTGCCAGGGTGTCAAAAGGAGCAGCGCCGCTGCGAGGGTCTCGGTGATCGGCGCGCGCGCCGTCTCCGTGCGATAACCGCGCTTATGCAGCGAGATGCCGCTCGTATCGAGCGAAACCGTCACCATGTCCTTCTGAATGCTCACACGGAAGGGGAAGCTCTCGCCGTTCTCGAGGAAGGGCACAGCGCCGTAATAGCGCTCCATGGAGCGCACCATCGCCTTCTTCATGACGGACTGAATGTCCGAGGGCGAAAAGAGCTTGGAGTCCACCGATGTCGCCTTGGTGACCCAGAACTTTCCGTCCTTTCGGCAGAAAGTCCCCGAAGGGCAGGGCGAGTGTGCCCTGAAACAGCTCCTCGTAGCTGGTCGCCCGAAAGCGCCCGATTTCCAGGAGGACGCGCTCCGCGGTCCGGAGCCATAAATTGGCGCGCGCAATCGCCTCGGCATCGCCGAGGAAACTCACCTTGCCGTTATCGACCGCTTTGATTTCGTAACCCAGATTTGTAATTTCCCGCTTTAAGACCGCCTCTAAGCCGAAGTGGCAGGGCGCCGTCAATGTATATGTCATCTTCATAGGAAAAGTGTACGCGAAAAAGGAAGTCACTGCAAGCCGAAGCTCGTTGAATGCGATAATTTTCCATCAAAAAATCCGTCAGCCGCAGCTGACGGATTTTTCAAATTCGATTGTTTCACTCAGTCGCCGATGACATTGCGAATCGCAAGCGGTGTCGCGTAATCCCAAGCGGTAATCTGCACGCCCTCTTTCTTGCCTCTCGCGTGAATCGCCTTGCCGTCGCCGATGTAAATCGCGATGTGATTGACCTTGCCGTCGCGCGGCTGTCCGTCGTAAGCGATGATATCGCCCGGGCGCATCTGGTCTGCGCTGACTGCGACACCCTCGGTCGCCTGCGCTGCCGAATAGTGATCCAGATCGAGGCCGGCCTGTTCGCGCATCACATGCATGATGAGACCCGAGCAGTCAATGCCGGTCTTCGGATCGATGCCGCCGAACACATAGCGGCTTCCCTCGAGGCTCTTTGCGTAGCTGACAATGGCCTTTCTGAGCTTGCTGACCTTACTCCAGTCCGTGGAGCTCTTGCCCTGCGCCGCCCGAAGTCTTGGCCTGCGCCGTCACCGGATCCGAGCTGTTTGCCGCTGAGCTTTGCCTGGATTTTGCCGTTCGGTCCCGCACTGCTGTCGGCCTTCTGCGCATTCTCGGTCTCCGACTTGCGGGACACGCCCTGGCGCACAACCGCAGCCGACGTGTTGGAGAGACTCTCGTTCTTCTCCTCGACTGCCTCCACCGGCTTGACCGGCTTCATATCGCCGACCACCGCGGACTCCACTCGCTCGCTGCCCTCGCTGTCGGAAGCCTCCGCCTCCTCGGCGTGAAACTCCGGCACAAGTCCGTTGACCTCGCCGCTCTCTGCTCCGCTTCCGCTGCTCTGGTCAAGAGCCTCGACAAAAATCGCATCGTCCTTTCGCGGCAAATGCCGGCGCAGTCGCCGCAATCGATGCACAGATGACCAGAGCCGCACAAACTCCCAATTTCTTTTTCACAGCAGTGTCCCCCTATATCTGATGATTCCCCCGAATATCGATAGTTATTACGAAGATGTTGCAATCTGTTGCAAATATAGGTTCAGTATAGGTTGCGCTATTGGCAAAGTCAACGTTCTAATCTTTATGATTTCTTTATTTTTTAACGACAAATGTTAATTAATCGAGATAGCTCGCAATACGCACGGGCGTTCTGTAATTCCAGGCCGAGACAATGATGCCGGTCTTCGAAGAGGAGGCGTGCACCACCTGACCGTTGCCGATGTACATTGCGACATGGTTCACACCGCCGCCCTTGGAATAGAAGAGCAGGTCGCCCGGCTGCATGCTGTCCGCCGTCACGGTTCTGCCCTCACCGGCCTGCTCCGCCGAGCTGCGGCTGATCGAAACACCGCCCGCGTGGCTTAAGATGTAGCGCGTAAAGCCCGAGCAATCCACACCGCTGTGCGGATCCGTGCCGCCCCAGACATAGCGGCCGCCGACAAACGAGAGCGCGTAGTCAACCACCTGCTGGCGGGTGCTTGCCTTCTGGGCTGCCGCAGCTTCTGCCGCAGCGGCTGCCGCAGCTTCCTCCGCAGCCTTCGCCTCTTCCGCCGCCTTTGCTTCCTCTTCCTGCTTCTTTGCCTCTTCAACCCAGGCTGCCGTGTTCTTCGTGACCTTGGTGCTCGCCATCGAAGTCATTGCGCTTCCCGCGGAAATGAAAGAAGCAAGTGCCGCCATTGCAAGATATCCTTTAAAACGATTCATCGATTGTCCCTCCGTGTAAAAGCATAGTCGTCTTGGACGCTCTCTCATACTCTTTTCTTGTTCTTATTACGGAACAATTCCTTACTTGTTACGGAATTATTACATTGCACAGTATACTCCGGCGGGACTCTCGCGTCAAGTTTTTTACAGAATGTTTACAATTACCTTTCGGCCTCACGGAAAACCGCGCTTCTCCGCGCCCGAAAAAAGAGAATCCCGTGCGAACGAACGCACAGGATTCTCTCTGAATTGTTACAAATGTGTTACAGCACTGTTACTCGCCTATCATATTCCGGATATGAACCGGCGTGCGGTAATCCCAGCGCGACACCATAATACCGTTTCTCTCATTGGGAGGCGTGCACCACTCTGCCGTCGCCGATGTACATCGCGACATGATTCACGCGGCTGCCGTTGCTGTAGAAAATCAGATCACCGGGCTTTGCCTCGTCAATCGAGACTTCCCTGCCCTGCTGTGCCTGCTCCGCCGCCGTGCGGTTGATGTACACGCCGCCCGCGTGGCTCAGGATGTAGCGCGTAAAGCCCGAGCAGTCCACACCGGAGTAGGGATTCTCACCGCCCCAGACATAGCGGCCGCCGAGGAAGGACAGCGCATAGGCGCGAATGCTCTGGCGCCGCTGCGTGGCCCGCTCTCTCCGCTGTTCCTCTTGGAATTCCTGCGAGCGAATCACGCCCTCATACTGGTCGTAGTTGTCGGAGGCCTCGGAGAGCATGGCGCGCGACTGCTCCAGTTCTGCCGCGAGCTGCATGGTGTTCCGCCGCTGACGCGCGCCCATCAGCACCGAGAGCTGAATATTGCTCTCCCGCTGCAAAATATTCTCCGCCGGTGTCCCCGCGGTCGTATCGTAGATATCGGACTCGCCGGCGTCACCGAGCATGAGCGGCTGCAAATCCTCCGTGGTCTTTGCCTCGCCGACCGGCGTCTCGCTCGTCTGCGTCTCCGCCTGCGCTGTCTCACCGCTTCCGGCAGCACTGCTCTCCGCCGCGCTGCTCTCTGCCGGAAGACCGAGTTTTCCGCGAATCTCACTGTCTCTTCCCTGCAGGTTTTCGATGTTGTTCTTGATTTCGGCGGATACTTCCTGCAGGTTCTGCATCTCCTTGTCCTGCTGGGCGCTGTAGGCCCGCAGGTTCTGATTCTCCGTGCGTATCTTGTCCTGCTCCGCGCGAAGCTGCGCGATTTCCTGCTCGAGCACAACCTTCTGGCGCGCCACCGGTTTTAGGAGTGCCGCCGAAATAAGGCCCGTAGCCGGTCAGGCCGATGAGCAGCAATGTAACCGTCAGCAGGCCTTTGAAGAAGAGAGGCGGAAGCTGGAACTGCACGGGTTTTTTCTCGCTGTTTCGAGAGCAGCAGCAAGGTAAAACCCGTGTCCTTCTTACTTTGTCTCCGGGGCCTTCCGGTTCGCTTCCGCAACATGCTTTCTCTGCCTCCTTTTGCTCGCCCGCCTGTACCTTCTGCAGCGAGGTCATGGTGCACTTTCCGGCGAAGGATGCGCCCTCTGCAATCACCAGAGACTTGGTCGTGATATCGCCGATAATCTTGCCGCTCTCCGTGACCTCGAGGCGCTCCCGCACAAAAATGTTGCCCTGCACGGTTCCCGCAATCAGCATGTTTTCGCTCCGGACATCGCCCTCCACATAGCCGTTTGCACCGATGATGAGATAGCCGTCGGAAATCGCCTCTCCCTTGATGCGACCGTCGATTCTCGTCGTGTCCTGGGTGTGCAGCGTGCCCTCTACCCGCGTCTTCTCACCGATAATGGTGTCGATCTTATTCCCGGACACGGGTGCGACCGGCTCTGTCTTGCTCTTTGAACTAAACATGTCCTCTCCTCCTTTCTATCGCTCTGTTGGTAGGTTCAGCGCTGAAAAAAACTTATCAGCGCGCGGTACATAAAGCTAAGCAGCAGCAACGCCAGAATGATAGGGCGCCGCCCAGATGATAAAGCCCAAAACGGCGAGCACCAGAAGCACGACAAAGAGAAGGAACAGAATACCCGCAATCCAGGAATTCACCTGCCGCACTTCGACATGGATATTCCGGTCTTCCCGGTCCTCTCTCTCCTCGCTCTGTGTCCGGTAATAGCTGCCCGCGTCTTCACCGAGGTCACCGTCCGGATTCCGATCCGGAACGCCGTCCACCCGGTAGCCCGCGGCATCCAGAATGGACCGCGCAATCAGCGCAGGGTTTCCGAGCTCGGAAAGCACTTCTTCTTCGCGCCGCCCTTTTGCAACCTCTTCCTCGATATAACCGCGATAATAGTCCACATTTTCCGCGACCAGACGCTCTGCGCCCTCCTCTCGGAGGCGCAGTGCCAGTTCGTCTAAAAACTCCTGCTTCGTCATAGAAAGTCCGATCCGTCACAAGGTGTGAATGAAAAGACCGCTCCGGAGCTTCGGCTCAAACCAGGTGGATTTCGGCGGCATCAAGAGACCCGCGTCCGCGACCGAGAGCAGCTCTTCCATCTGCGTCGGGTACATGAGGAACGCGACACCGCCCTTTTGATCGACCAGCCGCTCTAATTCCTCGCTGCCGCGAATGCCGCCGATGAAGCGGATGCGCTCCGAGGTTCTCGGATCCTCGATCCCGAGCAGCGGTGCCAGCACAAGGTTCTGCAGGAAGGAGACATCAAGTCCCTCGACCGGGTCCTCCTCGCGCAGCTCTTCGCGCACGCAGAGCGCATACCAGTGACCGTCGAGATACATGCCGACTTCGCCTTTTTTGCCGGGCGTCGGCACGGTCTCGCCGTTGTCGCGTATCGTGAATGCCTGATCGAGCGCGAGCAGTAAAGGTCCGCGGGGCTCTCGCCGTTTAAATCGGCGACCACGCGATTATAGGGGAGAATCCGGAGTTCCTCCTCCGGGAACAACACCGAGAGGAAGTAGTTGAACTCTTCCGTGCCCGTGTAATCCGGGATGCTCCGCCCGCCGCTTCAGCGCGACCTTGACCGCCGACGCCGCGCGGTGATGCCCGTCCGCAATATAGGTGGTCGGAACCGCTCGGAAGCCCTCGGTGATAGCTGCTACCTCCGCCGGATCGGCGACACGCCACACGCGGTGGCGGATGCCGTCCTCACTCACAAAGTCGTAGAGCGGCGGTTGCTGCTTGGCGCGCTTTTCGCAGGCCTTTAAGGCCTCCGTACCGCGGTAGGTCAGGAAAATCGGACCTGTCTGCGCATTGACAATGTCCACGTGGCGAATGCGGTCCTGCTCCTTTTCCTCTCTCGTGTTCTCGTGCTTCCGGACCACCTGATTCAGATAGTCGTCGACCGACGAGCAGGCGACCACACCGGTCTGGCTGTGTCCCTGTAAGAGCGGCGCGAGCACACCGCTCTCGACCGTCAGCTCATAGAAGTAGTAGACCGGCTGCTCCTCGCGCACATAGACCCCCGCTGCGGTCTGCTCCCGCAACATGTCCCGCGCCTTCTCATAAACTTCCTGCGCGTACATGTCGCAGTTTTCCGGAAACTGCGTTTCCGGGCGGTCAATATTCAGAAAGGAGAACGGGTGTCCCTGTACCGCAGCTCTCGCTTCCTCTCTCGTGTAGACATCATAGGGGAGAGCCGCAACCTCCGCCGCCTGCTTTTCGTTCGGACGAAGGGCGCAAAACGCCTTGACCTCTGCCATATCAGCCTCCTGTCACCGCGCGGAAACGTATCACGCCCGGAATGGCTCTGAGAGCCGCCTCATCCTCTGCCGTGAGGCAGGTCTCGAGATCCAGAAGCGTATAGGCATACGCGCCGCGACTTTTGTTTGTCATATTGTCGATGTTGATGTTTTGCTTTGCCAGCACACTGCTGATCTGGCCTATCATGTTCGGTACGTTTTTGTGGAGCAGCGCAATGCGCTGCTCGCCTGCCGGAACGCCCATGTCGCAGTCGGGGTAGTTGACCGAATTGCGGATGTTGCCGTTGTCGAGGTAGTCCATGAGTTCCTTGACCGCCATGACCGCGCAGTGATCCTCGGCCTCTTCGGTCGAAGCGCCGAGATGCGGCGTCACAATGGCCTGCGGGAAAGTCACGGAGAGCGGATTTGCAAAATCGGTCACATAGAGTCGCACCTTGCCGCTCTCGAGTGCCCGCCCCATAGCCTGCTCATCGACCAGCTTGTCGCGCGAAAAGTTTAAGAAGACCACGCCCTCCTTCATCGCCGCGATTTCTTTTTCGCCTATCATACCGGGGTTCTTGTCGGTCAGCGGGACATGAATCGTGATGTAATCGCACTGTCTGCAGAGTTCCTCGAGAGAAGTCGCATGGCGCGCCTCTTTTGTGATTCTCCAGGCGCCGTTTACCGAGAGGTAGGGATCGTAGCCATAGACTTCCATGCCGAGCGCAACCGCCGCATTCGCGACTTCCGCGCCGATGGCACCGAGTCCGATGACGCCGAGCTTTTTGCCGCGGATTTCCGTGCCGACAAACTGCTTTTTCCCCTGCTCGGCAAGTTTTGCGATATCCGCCTCGCCTTTCTTTTCCCGCAGCCATTCGACCGCCGGGAGCACATTGCGTGCGGCGAGCAAAAGTCCGCAGAGCACAAGTTCTTTGACACTGTTTGCATTGGCCCCTGGGGTATTAAAGACGACAACGCCTTCCTCGGCAAAGCGCTCCAGGGGGATGTTGTTGACACCCGCGCCCGCGCGCGCAACGGCGAGGGTCGCCGCGCCGAGTTTCTCCTCGTGCATGTCCGCGGAGCGCACCAGAATGCCCTCTGCCTCTTCCTGTGCATCGGTCAGCGCAAAATGCGGGAGCAGGCTCTTTAACCCCTCCTCCGAAATTGCATTCTTCCGGTAAATATGAAACATAACTCAGGCCTCCCGCTTCTCGAATGCCGCCATAAAGTCGACGAGGCGCTGCACACCCTCCTTCGGCATTGCGTTATAGAGACTTGCTCGCATGCCGCCGACGGTCCGGTGTCCCTTCAGATTCTCAAGACCCGCGGCCTTTGCCTCCTCGACAAATTTCTTGTCGAGCGCCGCATTGCCCGTCACAAAGGTCACGTTCATCACAGAGCGGTCTTCACGCCGCACCGGGTTCGAGAAGAGCTTCGACTGATCGAGGAAATCGTAGAGCAGCGCCGCCTTCTCCTCGTTCCGCTTCTGCATGGCCGTGAGACCGCCGATTTCCTTGATCCAGCGGAACACCTTGCCGCAGATGTAAATGTTATAGCAGGGCGGTGTGTTGTAGAGCGAGCCGTGCGCCGCGTAGGTCTCATAGCGCAACATGGTCGGCGTGCCGGGCAGGCAGTCTCCGATCAGATCCTCGCGCACCACCGCGATTGCCATGCCGGCCGGTCCCACATTCTTCTGTACGCCGCCCCAGAGGATGCCGTAATCCGTGACCTTCTCGGGCGCCGAAAGGAAGCAGGAGGAGACATCGGCGACCAGGGTCTTTCCTTGGCATTCGGCGTCTCATGAAAGACTGTGCCGTAAATCGTATTGTTTTTTTGCAGAAATAGAGGTAGTCCGCATCCTCCCGAATCGGCAGATCCGTGCAGTCCGGGAATATAGCTGTAGACCTTGTCCTCGCTCGACGCGACAGCGCGCACGTCACCGTAGAGCGCTGCCTCCTGCATGGCCTTCTTTGCCCACTGTCCGGTGACAATGTACTCCGCCTTGCGGTTTTTCATGAGGTTTAACGGCACCATCGCAAACTGCACATGGCCGCCGCCCTGAATAAAGAGCACCTTATAGTTTGCGGGGACTCCGAGGAGCTCACGAAAATCCTGCTCTGCGTCATCCAGAATATCCTGAAACATCTTGGAGCGGTGGCTCATCTCCATCACGGACATGCCTGTCCCCTTGTAATCGAGCATCTCTTCCGCCGCTTCCCGCAACACTTCCTCCGGAAGTACCGCCGGACCGGCACTGAAATTAAATACGCGTGCCATCCTTTCTCCTCTCTGTCTGCAAACCCTCAAAACGAAACAAATGCTTAATATTACTGTACCATATTTCGGGTGATTTTGAAGTTACAAATCGCTCTCATCAAAAACTTCCTTGAGATCCGCACCGGGCGGGCACATCGGGAAGACTTTCTCATCCGAATCGATGAGCACATCCAGTACGGCCGCCTTCCGGCTCTCGACAGCCTCGCGGAGCGCTGTCCGCAATTCCTCCACCGTCGTCACGCGGTAGGCCTTGATGCCCATGGCCTCCGCAATCTTGCAGTAGTCCACCCGGTCTCTGAGCACCGTCGACGAGTAGCGCTGCTCATAAAAGAGTGTCTGCCACTGCCGCACCATGCCGAGTGCATGGTTGTCTACGATGAGCTCAATGAGCGGGAGGTCTTCCCTCGCGACCGTCGCGAGCTCATTCATATTCATGCGGAAGCAACCGTCGCCCGCGACATTCACGACCACGCTGTCCGGCTTCGCCGTCTGCGCGCCGATGGCCGCACCGAGGCCGAAGCCCATGGTGCCGAGACCGCCGCTCGTGAGATAGGTTCTCGGGCTGTGGTACGCATAGTGCTGCGCCGCCCACATCTGGTGCTGTCCGACCTCGGTCACAATGATCGCATCGTCCGGCGTGAGCCGATCCAGCTCCCGAATCACGCGCGGCCCCGTGAGTCCCCTCGCCGATTTGCAGCGGGAAACGCTCCTTCCGCGCCTGAATCTCCGTGACCCAGTCCGCGTGCCGCTGTGCCGGCAATTTCTCTGTCAGACAAGTGAGCAAGGCCGCGGCGTCGCCGACCAGGGAAGCCGCGACATGAATGTTCTTATTGACCTCAGCCTCGTCAATGTCAATCTGCAGGATTTTCGCCTTTGCCGCAAACTGCTTCGGGCTTCCCGCGACACGGTCGGAAAAACGCGCGCCGACCACCACGAGTAAATCGCAGTCCGAGACCGTGTAGTTTGAGGTCTTGGTGCCGTGCATGCCGACCATACCCGTGTAGAGCGGGTCGTTCTGGTCGAAGGCCCCCTGACCCATCAAGGTGCAGCAGACCGGCGCATCGAGGCGATGCGCAAAAGCCGTGAGCGCCTCTGCGGCATTCGACAAAATCACGCCGCCGCCCGCCATGATGCAGGGCTTTTTCGCAGCCTTGAGAAGCGCAAGCGCTTCTTCGATTTTCTCTTCCGCCGGAAGCGGGCGCAGGGCCTCGGCCGCCGGCAAAACCGCCTCATAGTCGGTCACCGCCGCCGTCACATCCTTTGTGATATCGACCAGCACCGGCCCCGGACGGCCGCTCCGCGCAATCCGAAAGGCGCGGCGCAACACGCCTGCGAGCTCCCGCACATCTTTGACAATGAAGTTGTACTTGGTAATCGGCATGCTGATACCGGTGATGTCGATCTCCTGGAACGAGTCCTTTCCGAGAATCGGATTGGCAACATTGCAGGTGATTGCGACAATCGGCGAAGAGTCCATGTAGGCGCTCGCAATGCCGGTGACCAGGTTCGTCGCGCCGGGGACCGCTGGTCGCGAGGCACACGCCGACTTTGCCGCTCGCGCGCGCATAGCCGTCGGCCGCGTGTGCGGCGCCCTGCTCGTGACTGGTCAGCACATGGTGAATTTCATCCCGGTGCTTGTAAAGTGCATCATAAATATTCAAAATCGCGCCGCCCGGATAACCGAAGACGGTATCGACGCCCTGTTCCTTGAGGCAGGCGATTACAATTTCCGCACCGCTCAGTTTAGTCATGGTGCCAGCCTTCCACCGAGAGCACAGCGCCCTGCGGTGCGCCGGTCACAAGTTCGCGATAGCGAACCAGATAGCCGTCCACCTCATTGATGCGCGGCTTCCAGGTCTTCTTCCGCTCTGCGAACTCCTCCTCGGAGACGCGCGCGTTCAGCGTGTGGTTGTCGATGTCGATGTCGATGATATCGCCCTCCTGAATCAGCGCAATCGGACCGCCGACCGCCGCCTCGGGGGCCACATGACCGATCGAAGCGCCGCGGCTCGCGCCGGAGAAGCGTCCGTCCGTAATCAGTGCCACGGTAGAGCCGAGACCCATGCCGACAATCGCCGAAGTCGGGTTCAGCATTTCGCGCATACCGGGGCCGCCCTTCGGGCCCTCGTAGCGAATCACGACGACATCGCCCGGCACAATCTTGCCGCCCTTGATGGCCGTGATGGCATCGTCCTCGCAGTCAAAGACGCGCGCCGGACCGCTGTGCTTCAACATCTCCGGTGCGACCGCGCTCCGCTTCACGACGCAGGACTCGGGGGCAATGTTGCCGTTCAGAATCGCGATGCCGCCGGTCGCGGAATACGGCTCTTCGACCGGACGGATGACCTCCGGATCCAGATTTCTCGCATACTCGATGTTCTCGCCGACCGTCTTTCCGGTCGCGGTCAGGCAGCCGAGGTTGATGAGATTCTTCTTCGAGAGCTCCTTCATGACAGCGTAGACGCCGCCCGCCTCGTTCAGATCCTCCATATAGGTGTGACCCGCCGGTGCGAGGTGGCAAAGGTTCGGCGTGCGCGCGGAAACCTCATTCGCGACATTCACATCGATGTTCACCTTGGCCTCGTGCGCGATTGCCGGGAGATGCAGCATCGTGTTCGTCGAGCAGCCGAGTGCCATATCGACGGTCAGCGCGTTCATGAACGCGTCCTCGGTCATGATGTCGCGCGGACGGATGTCCTTCCGGTAGAGCTCCATGATCTGATTGCCCGCGTGCTTTGCGAGGCGCAGACGCTCCGAGTAGACGGCCGGAATCGTGCCGTTGCCGCGGAGACCCATGCCGAGCACCTCGGTCAGGCAGTTCAGCGAGTTTGCCGTGTACATACCGGAGCAGCTGCCGCAGGTCGGGCAGACCTTCTCCTCGAACTCGGCCACATCGTCAGCCGTCATCTTGCCGGCCGCATAGGCGCCGACTGCCTCAAACATACTGGAGAGCGAACGCTTTTCGCCCTTCACGCGGCCCGCAAGCATCGACCGCCGCTCACAAAGATGGTCGGAATATTGACGCGCGCCGCCGCCATCAGGAGGCCCGGCACATTCTTGTCGCAGTTCGGGACGCAGACCATCGCGTCAAACTGGTGTGCCCGCGCAAGACACTCGGTCGAGTCCGCAATCAGGTCTCTCGTGACGAGCGAGTACTTCATGCCCGTGTGACCCATCGCAATGCCGTCGCAGACCGCAATCGCCGGCACCACGACCGGCATGCCGCCTGCCTCTGCGACGCCGAGTTTCACGGCATCGACAATCTTGTCGAGGTTCATGTGGCCCGGCACAATTTCGTTGTAGGAAGAGATGATGCCGACGAGCGGCTTTTTCATCTCCTCCGGGGTGAATCCGAGTGCATTGAATAAAGAGCGGTGGGGTGCCTGCTGCATCCCTGTCTTGACGTGATCGCTTAACATAATACTTCCTTCTTTCCAGCTGTAACGTTGTAGTAAGTTGTCTTGCAGTAAATCGTATTGAAACGACTCATTCGTGATGATAAAAGTTCAGATGCGCTCTCTGACGAGTGCGCCCATCTCCCGGGTGCCGACTTTCTTCGTGCCCTCGGTGTAGATGTCGGGCGTGCGATAGCCGTCACGCAACACCGCTGCGACAGCGCTCTCCACGGCGCGCGCCTCGGTCTCCATGTCAAAGGAGTAGCGGAGCAGCATTGCCGCCGAAAGTATGGTCGCGAGCGGATTTGCCTTATCCTGTCCCGCAATGTCCGGCGCGGAACCGTGACTCGGCTCATAGAGGCCGAGTTTCGTCTCGTTCAGGCTGGCGCTCGGCAGCATGCCGATCGAGCCCGTCACCATGCTCGCCTCATCCGACAGAATGTCGCCAAACGTGTTCTCGGTCACGATGACATCAAACTGTCCCGGATTGTAGACCAGCTGCATGGCCGCATTGTCGACCAGCATGTGTGAGAGCTTCACGTCCGGATAGTCCTTGCCGACTTCCTCCATGACCCGCCGCCAGAGGCGCGAAGTGTCGAGGACATTTGCCTTGTCCACGCTGATCAGGGACTTTCTGCGCTTTGCCGCGGCCTCGAACGCCTTGATCGCAATGCGCCGGATTTCCGGCTCCGTGTAGACCAGCGTGTCGACCGCGGTCTCGACGCCGTTTACCTTCTCCGTGTGCCGCTCGCCGAAGTAGAGGCCGCCGGTGAGCTCTCGCACGATTACGAGGTCAAAGCCGTTTGCAAGCTGCTCCGGCTTTAACGGGCAGGCCGCCGCGAGCTCCGGATAGAGGAACGCGGGGCGCAGATTCGCAAAGAGACCGAGCTCCTTCCGGATTTTCAGGAGGCCTGCCTCCGGGCGCAGGGAAGGTGCCAGCTTGTACCAGGGAGACGTCTCAGCGTTTCCTCCCACGGCACCGAGCAGCACAGCATCGCTCTCCTTTGCCTTTTGCAGATTTTCATCGGTCAGCGGCTCGCCGTAGCGGTCAATCGAGCAACCGCCCATGTCGATCTCGGTGAACGAAAACGTATGTCCGAACTTCTCCGCGACATGCGCGAGCACAGCCTTTGCTTCTCTCACAATTTCCGGACCTATGCCGTCGCCCGGAATCAAAACAATCTTCTTCTCCACAGTAGTCTCCTCCTGTGCCTGTCCTCGGGATTCCAAAAAGCTTTCTCTCAGGAAAAACTTTTCTCATCATAATAAAACAAGACGCTGTATTTTTCAAGAAAGCTTGAAAAATACAGCGTCTTTTGAATATCCGTATTCGTCTTACTGTGCCTTTGCGAGCGGTGCAACCCAGACACCGTTGATGTCGAGCTGATAGCCGTCCGGCGTCACGCGGTTATAGAGCATCTTGCCGCTCTCGTCGAGGTAGTACCACTTGTCGCCGTCCTTGAACCAGCCGGTGATCATGTGGCCGTTCGCGTCGAACACATACCACTCGTTGTTAATCTTTCTCCAAGCGCTCTTCACATAGCTGCCATCCGGAAGCCGGAAGCTCCACTTGTCGCCGTTTGCCTCCCAGGTACCTGCGCTCTCGGCAGCCGCATTCTTTGCGCGCTGCGCGCTTTGCCATCTCTTCCGTGACGACAATATCGTTCGACTCGGTCCACGGTCCGCGGAAATCCGGATTCTGTGCGCTCACGCCGCGCACCTGGAACGAATAGACGCCGGCCTTGGTGAAGAACGAGCTGACATCGTGCGAGGTGCCCTGCACGGTTCTGACAACGCCGATTGTCTTGCCGTCTCTCTTCCACTTGGTCTCGTAAGAGCCTGCGCCGAGGGACTCGGTCCAGCTTGCCGTGGTGTTCGTGAGGTTTGCCTCCTTGATGCTCGAAGCCTGCAGTGCAAGGCTCGGGAGCTTGACTTCAACAATCAGCGCGTAGGCATTGTCCTCGCGCGTCGCGGTCACATACTCCGCGCCGTCAATGTGAACCTGGCTTGCTGCATTGACCCGGAAGTAATAGCCGTCCTCCGCCTGCAGGTGAATCTTGATGTCCGGGACATCCGTCTCCTTCCAGCTCGGGCCTTCGTTCAGAACCTCGTAGTGGTTAACCGTATAGCGGCTGCCCTGCGGCTTGATTTCCAGTTTCTCGTCGCCGATCGGACTGCCTGCATTTACGGTTCCCGTCACCTTGATGCCGACGGTCTTAATCGCTTTGTCTGCATAAGCGGTCATTCCGAATGCCGCCGTGAAGAGCATCAGAGCTCCTGCCAGAACGGTTCCCTTTACGACATGTTTCATTGCCATTTCCCCCTTTGAATCGCTCTTGATTTTCGTCCTCGGAAAAAGTGAACAGAACTTATCCAGTCCTTATGATGCTTTTTCTACATTTTTTCTAATCGGACTGCTTATAGAATACCCGATAACCGCTATATCGTCAATAACAAAGAGCTTACATTTTTCTGACCGCACCGTATGCTCGCCGTAAACAAAAAGTGCCCGCGCCCTGCATAAAACAGAGCGCGGGCACTCCCGCTATCTCACTTTGCGACATCCTGAACCCGCGATTCGCGAATCACATTGACGCGAATCTGGCCCGGATACTGCATCTCCTGCTCAATGCGCTTTGCGACATTGTGCGCCAGAATGACCATGTCGTCGTCCGTGACCTTCTCCGGCACGACCATGATGCGAACCTCACGGCCCGCCTGCACGGCAAAGGACTTCTCGACGCCCTCGAAGGAATTGGTGATTTCTTCGAGCTGCGCGAGACGGTTCGTGTAGGTCTCTATGGTCTCGCGTCTTGCACCCGGGCGCGCCGCCGAAATGGTGTCCGCCGCCTGGACAATGCAGGCAATCAGACTCTCCGGCTCCACATCGCCGTGGTGCGACTCCACCGTGTTGATGACAATCTGGTTCTCCTTGTACTTCCGGCAGAGTTCCACGCCGAGCTGCACATGCGAGCCCTCAATCTCGTGGTCAACCGCCTTGCCGATGTCGTGCAGAAGGCCCGCGCGCTTCGCCATGCGCACATCGACACCGACCTCCGCCGCGAGAATGCCGGACAACTCCGCGACCTCAATCGAGTGACGCAGGGCATTCTGTCCGTAGCTCGTGCGGTAGCGCATGCGTCCGATGAGCTTCACAAGCTCCGGATGAATGCCGTGGACCCCGACTTCGAGCACGGCTGCCTCGCCGGCCTCACGCATCCGCGTATCGACCTCGCGCTGCGCTTTCTCGACCATCTCTTCGATGCGCGCGGGGTGAATGCGGCCGTCGTTGATCAGCTTCTCGAGCGCAACTTTCGCAATCTCGCGTCGCACCGGATCAAAGCCCGAGAGCACGACTGCCTCCGGCGTGTCGTCAACAATCAGCTCCACACCGGTCAGCTGCTCGAGGGTGCGAATGTTTCTGCCCTCGCGACCGATGATGCGACCCTTCATCTCATCGCTCGGCAGCTGTACGACCGAGACCGTGGACTCGGCGACGCTGTCCGCCGCGCAGCGCTGAATCGCGCTCACGACATACTCTTTCGCCTTCTTGTCGGCCTCTTCCTTGGCGCTGTTCTCGAGGTCGCGAATCAGTCTCGCCTTGTCATGCTTCACATCGTCCTCGACCGAGCGAAGCAAAAACTCCTTCGCCTGCTCGACCGAGAGCCCCGCGATGCGCTCAAGCTCTTCCATTCCTCTGTCGTAGAGGGAATCCACCTCGCGGCTTCTCGCCGCAATGCTCTCTCCTTCTGCTGCAGGGTCTGTTCCCGCTTTTCGAGCAATATCTGCTTCTTGTCGAGATTCTCTTCCTTGCTGAGCACACGATTCTCATAGTGCTGTAACTCCGCGCGCCGCTCTTTGGTCTCCCGCTCCAGTTCGTTCTTCGTCCGGAGCGCTTCTTCCTTGGCTTCGAGCATCGCCTCGCGCTTCTTCGTCTCCGCGGTTTTCAGGGCTTCTTCGATAATCTCGCGGGATTTTACTTCCGCGCTGCCGATCTTGCTCTCATAGTCTTTCTTCCGGTGTTCAATCGCAAGATTCCAGCTCAAAAAAGCCACAATCACCGCCGTGATGACAACTGCAATGATGATTTGTGACACAGAGCACCTCCTTATTCAGTTTTCATGGTACAATTTATTTTCTTATATTGCGCTTTCACTTTGGGCAATAAGTCTATACTAGCAAATCTTAAGAATTATCGCAAGTAAAAGTGCATATTGCATCTCGAATTGCACTGTAGGAGTACCCTTTGCGAAGCAGTGCCGCAAAAATACGCTGTTCTTCCTTCCTGTCGAGGTCCGCTGTATAGTGCCTTTTCTTAAGTTCCCGACAGATTTGCGCGGTCTCATCCGGCGCCTCTTCTTCGAGCAGCTCTTCGATGAGCTCCTTGTCGACCCCGCGGTTTAAGAGGGCGGTCTTTAAGTAGCGCGCACTTTTCTCGCCGCTCCGTGTCCGGATATAGGTCTCTGCGACGCGACGGTCATCGACATAGTGCAGTTTCCGCCCGTAGTCGAGCGCGAGTTCCGCGATTTCCTCCGGGTAAAAGCCCTCCCGAAACTTTCTTTGGAGCTCTGCCTCGGTGTAATCTCTCTGCTTTAAGAGATAGAGAAGCCGCTCCCGACTGCGCCGAATGAGCAAAGGATAAAGTTCTGTCTGTAAAAAGTCCGCCGTGAGTTCCCGCCCGACTTCCAGTTCCATCTTTTTGACTTCCCCCCGGTAAAGCGAAAAAGCAAAGTCCTCGTCGGTGAGGACTTTGCTTTTTTTCGCGCCGAGCGGCAGAATTTCCGTGATAATCATTCCGCATCCCGCTCTTCCGTCAGCGGCAGTGTGAATTCGGCGCCTTCCGGGAGCGCCTCGGTCTCAACCGGCACGAGGCCGTGCGCTTCGCGGACGCGATTCTCAATCTCCGCTGCCAGCGCCGGGTGCTCGTGCAGGAAACTCTTGGCATTCTCACGGCCCTCCCTATCTTATTGCCCTCGTAGGAGAACCAGGCGCCGCTCTTTTCGACAATATTCTCCTTGACCGCGAGGTCCAGAATATCGCCCTCCTTCGAGATGCCCTTGCCGAACATGATGTCGAACTCAATCTCCTTAAACGGCGGTGCAATCTTATTCTTCACGACCTTTACGCGGACGCGCGTACCCACAATCTCGCCGCCCTGCTTTAAGACATCAATCTTCCGGACATCCAGACGCACCGAGGAGTAGAACTTCAGGGCTCTGCCGCCTGTCGTGGTCTCGGGGCTGCCGAACATGACGCCGATCTTCTCGCGCAGCTGGTTAATGAAGACCACGGTGCTGTTCGTATTGCTGACAATACTCGTCAGCTTGCGGAGCGCCTGACTCATGAGGCGCGCCTGGAGACCCACGTGGAGATCGCCCATATCGCCCTCAATCTCCGCCTTCGGCACGAGCGCCGCGACCGAGTCCACAATGATGATGTCCACGGCGCCGCTCCGCACCATGGTCTCGGTGATCTCGAGCGCCTGCTCACCGGTGTCCGGCTGGGAGATGTAGAGGTTGTCGACATCGACCCCGATATTCTTTGCATAGACCGGATCCAGCGCGTGCTCGGCGTCGATAAAGCCCGCAATGCCGCCGCGCTTCTGCACTTCCGCGACCATATGCAGCGCGACCGTGGTCTTACCGGAGGACTCGGGGCCGTAGACCTCGATAATGCGTCCCTTCGGAATGCCGCCGAGTCCCAGCGCGAGATCCAGGCTCAGCGATCCGGTCGGCGTGGTCTCCACATTCATCATATTGCTCGGGTCGCCGAGTTTCATGACCGCGCCCTTGCCGAAATCCTTTTCAATCTGCTTTAACGCCTCATCGAGCGCTTTTCTCTTTGCATCCTGATCCATGCCGCACCTCTTCTCTCAAGTCAAACCGCGGAAGCCGCATTGCAAACATTCGTTCCGCGAACTTTTGTTCTGGTATCAGTTTACCCGCTTCCGGCGGATTTTGCAAGCGAAACTCTTATTCGCCGGTTCCGTTTACGGCAAGCGACTTGAGAACCTCGATTTCTCCCTCCGTAAACGAAGTGAGTTCCTCTCCGCGTCCCACAAACTCCACCGTGACAAGGGTGTTGTGCACGCAGAGGATAGCCTTCTTCTTGAGGAGTTTCCCGAAGGGCTCGGTGCTCTTATCCAGCTGCAGGGTCACAAAGAAGGGCTTGTCGCCGTAGATCTGAACGCCCACCTGCTCTGCCTCGACAAACTGGGAGATGTACGCATTCGCGCTGAAAATGGATCTCTCGAGCGCGTTTCCGCTGTTCACCTCGGTCGTGACCTCGATATAGGACTCGGTGTTGTAGTCCGCAACGTTTAAGTGCCGGTGATAGAGCGGCCCGTTTTGGCTCGAGTTAAACTGTACCGGGAGCCGGATTGAGATGCTTTCATTGTCCTCATTGCCGTGGAGTACCACAGTCTCGCCGCTGAACGACGAGCAGTCGTCCACCGCGCTCAAGTCGAGTTCCTTCATTTTCTGCAGATACGCATCGCCGAGCACCCTGACGCCCTTCCGCATCTTCTTGAGTTCACCCGCATCGAGGCTGAGCGGCACCGGCTGCATAAATTCTTCTACACCGGTCACCGTATTCGGCTTGACATTTGCCTTGTCGACATACGGATTTAAGTCGATTCCGGCCGGGTTATACTCTTTCACCGGAACCGTCGCGATGGAATTCACCATCTGTTCCATCAGTTCCTCGGTGAAGGGAGACTCGGTTCTTCCCCTGTATTCCTCCGCAGTCGTGCCGTATTCAAAGCGAAGCACTACCTCGCGGTTTGCGAGAAAGCCGATGTAGTCAACAAAGTCCCGGACCACCCGGCTCTTCTCCTTCCCGCGGTCCGAGCGATAGGAAAGGCGGAGCCACTTTTGCTTGCCCACATTGATGACCTTGGCCTTCATGTCCGTGTAATCCTGATAGCTGTAGCCTATCTCGAGCGAACGCACGCGATCTGCGCCGCGCCGCACACCGGGTCCCTGCCCCGCCGTCACCTCGAGCGTGATCGTCGCTGCGCGTCCCTGTCCGTCCTCCGTGACCGCCCAGACCTCGTAATTTGCCTGTTCCGGATCGTTGGAGCGCTGAAAGCCCTTGGCCGGAAGTTCCGCCGTGATGGGTCCCGAAGTGAGTGTCAGGACTTCGCCCTCCGGCTTCTTTGCGCTGCTCTTCTTCTCGTCGTAGTTGACGTCTCTGACCTCCGTAAAGGCAGCCCGCACCTCGGTCGGGAACTTGCTGTCCTCTTCGCTCGCCTTGCTCGCCGCAGTTGTCCCGCCGGATGCACTTGCGCTGCCGCTCGCCTTCGCCGCTTCGCTGCTTAAAGCCTCGGAAGTCTCCGCCTTTGCCGCAGTGCTCTGATTGCCGGATTTCGACGCATCCTTTTTGCCGCCGCAGCCCGAAACCGCCAGCGCCGCCGCCAGAGAAAGTGAAAGTAACACTGTCTTCTGTCTCATCTTCATGCCGAACTCCCTTCTCTTTTCCCCGTTTTTCTGTTGTGCTTCCACTGATGCCAAGAAACTTCCGTTATTATATCCTAATTTTTACTATTTTAAAATAACAAAACAGTTAAACTTTCTTAAGGTGCCGCATTCCGCTTTCACAACTGCCCCGCTTCGAGTGCGAGCAGATATTTCTTCCGCTCGAGTCCGCCCGCATAGCCGGTCAGGCGCCCGTCCGCACCGATGATGCGGTGGCAGGGAATCAGAAGGAGCAAGGGGTTATGCGCGACCGCACCGCCGGTCGCATGGGGCGACACATAGCTTTTTCCCTGCCGCGCGGCAAGGCTCTCCGCGAGCTGTTTGTAGCTCGCGGTACGCCCGTAGGGGACCGAGAGCATCTCCCGCGCAATTTTCTTTCGAAACTCGGAACCGCTGAATGAAAGCCGCGGGTAAAAATTCGGCTCCTGTCCCGAAAAATAGAGTTTTAACCAGCGCGCGGTCTCCCGAAAAATCGGGAGTTCGTCTGTCGTACATTCCTCTACGGTTTCGCCTTTTAAAAGCGCGCGGTCATATTTCTGCCCGTCAATCCAGAGCCCCGAGAGTGTCGCGCCGTCGGCGCTCGCGAGAGTCAGCGCTCCGACGGGTGAATCCGCGTGCGCGATATACATCATACTTCCTTCTTTCCGGCAGGTCGCACTTCGCATACCCGTGCCTCAGTCAAAATCCATCCAGACCATGTGCTTTCCGCAGTGCAGGCAGCGGAACAGGTAGCACTGCATGGAGCCGCCGTTTACGGACTCCCGTATCCACTGCTTTTCGTTTTCGTCCCACATGGGGTCTTCCAATACTTCTTCGAGCACGCCCTGTATCTTCATCTCCCTGGCGCCCACATCGCCGAGATAGGCGCAGAAATCACCGCAGTGGGCGCGCCAGTGCTCCTGCTGCCAGCCGATGTAACCGGGCGTGCGGTGAATCAGCTCATCGAGACGCGCAGGGTCCGAAACCCCTTCATCGACCGAAAATGGATCCTGAAATTCCCCCGTCGTATTTCCGCGCGGCTTCTCCGCTCGCGATGCAGTTCGGGCAAAAATGACTGTCCGCGTGAAAGCCGTAGAAGGGCCCTTCGTAGTAAATCTTGGTCGGCTTTCCGCAGCAATCACAGGGAAGCTCCTCTTTTGCCTCCCGAAATACACCGGTCTCCAGCGGATGCGGGTGGTAGCGGAAAAACGGGAGTTCTTCCTCCCGCTTGCTCTCTTCTTTGATCTTTGCCGCTGTCTTCGGGCACTTGACCGCAAAGGTATCGCCCCAGTTTTCGGCGTACTCCTTGAGGCTTCCGAGACGCTTTAAGTCCTTTCGATCGCTCTTACTTGCAAGGGCGGAAAAGAGCTCATAGGCACTCTTCTTAAAGTCCAGGAGATCGTAGACATCGACCAGCACGCGCTTGGCTTCCGGCGCGCTCTCCGCCTCCAGGCTCTCCTTCAACACATAGAGTGCGCGCACGCTGTCCGCATCCTCTTTCTCCCGGTAGCGTTTCGAGCATTCGATATACTGTCTCTGAAATTCATTCATCGCGCTTTCCTCCCTGGTTTTCCCGGTAACATTGCCATTATAACAAGAAGCGGCTACCGCGCTCCAGTATCAATTGAAAGACATAGCAACACTCTACGGGATTGCCCCTGCCGCCGCTTGTTATGCTCTAGGCCTATCTCCCCGGCGATACGCGGCAGCGTATCCGGGATCTGATAAAAGATAATGATATTACCCGGGCGGAACCGGCCAGCCGGATTGGTCTCTACGGACTTCCCGAAGAGCTTGGGCTTTTCGCTGAATCTGCTGCCGGAACATCCAAAGTTCCCACATTTGATTTCACTGCTCGCACGATACCGGGATGATACGATGCGTGCCGGTGTTTCCGTCATGAATCAGAACCTGTCATTCCCGAGTTCACTTCTTTTCGGCCCAACCTTTCGCAAAAAAAAGCCTGAAACAGACCGCGCGTTCAAAGGGCGCACGCTGTTTCAGGCTGCCGTTACCATCGCAAAGGTATAACACATCAGACTTTCCGATTCTTCCTTTTTCTCTCCGGCAGTTCCTCCCACATGCTCTCGACCAACTCACACAGGAACTCTCGGTTATCCACATCATCTACCAAGATCATCTCTTTCGCCCCATCATACGGAAGCTCCTTTGGCGCATCCGGCATCAGCTTCACCGCCGTCGGAACAGGCTTAACCAGAAGTCGGTCATCATATATGCCGCCAAACACCCTGCCGCGATAATACAGGATATACTCCCCCATCATCGACCGGTAGGATATTTCGTCCATTCCCGATAGCTGTTCTATGACGAAATCCAGATATTCTTTCGTTGATGCCATATCAATCTCCCTTTGTCTTGATCGGATGCCTGATAACAGTCTTCAGCTTCTCCGGTGCAACACGCCTCGCATCAGACAGATAAATCTCGTGGTGCCGCCTGTCATCGGACAGATCATTCTCGTATCCGTTTTCATCCAGATACCGATCCATCATGACAACCGTGGTAGGCTCATCATCGTAAGCTCCGATATGCATGCACTGCACACAGAGTCCTTCTTCAATCGTAAGGAACTCCACCTTGCTGAAATCCTGCTTTTTCTTATTTGTTGCGTCATTCACCGCCCACTTGAAATCTTCCTCTGTCACAAAGTCAGGAAGCCTTATCACGGAGAGCCACTGAAAATCTTCCTTATGACTGTAATCGACCCCGGACAAGCCATCCTGCCACCAGAAACCTTCCAGCGGGGGAAGCACATAATCAAAATACCCATCGATCTTATGGTTGCCCTTCTTGCTCATCTTAATCGTAAAAGCAATCGCGTATAAAAGCCCGATAGCCGCCTTGTAATCGCCGTCTTCCGCATTCGGGTCTCCGCTTCCGCGGACGGCAATATAGTTCATTTTCGGAACTGTGACAATCTCCGGCTTTGCCTTCGGCATATAAAACTCTTTATATTCTTTTTTATAATCAAATGCCATCTGTTCTTCCTCCGGCTTATTGATCTTTTTCTTCATACGGCTTGTTCCATGAACCGATCTCAATCAGGTTCCCTTCGGGATCGGCGATATAGCAGGTTCTCTGACCCCACGCCTCCGGTTCAGGCTCCGGTACCGGCGTTGCACCGTTCTCCACCGCCGCCCTAATCTCATACTCCATTATCCTCCATGTGGTTTTTTAATGTTTCCTCAGCAGCTTTCCTAATCGCGCTGCGAACCTCCGGCGGTTCCAGAACCTCTGCTTTGCCACCAAACGTCAGTATCCATGTGACAAGGTTCTCCATATCCGTATAATCCGCAGAAAAGAGCAGCCGCCCGTCATCCATCTCGGTAAAGCATTCAGAACCGAACTCTTCCACAAGCCGCCACTTCACATCCGGCGTGAAAAGAGCCTTCACCGGGATGCCGCCCGGGAATATCTTCTCATTGGACAGATCCGGCATTGGAACTTCTCGGCATAGAAAGGTCTCTCTCGTGTCTGAGAGTCCGTCCATACGGTTCAGCTTAAACAGACGGAAATCCCTGCGGCTTAAGCACCAGCCCCATACATACCAGCTCGACCACTGAAATACCAGATAGTACGGCTCTATCGTGCGGACACTCTCACCCGAAGGAGCGTAATACTTGAAATCAAGCAGATGCCTGTTCTCTATCGCTTCCTGTATGATCTCAATCTTTGGCGCAAGCGTCCCCTTGTACCACGAGGACAGGTCGATAAGCATGGAATCCCTGCCACTTATAAATTCGGATGAGCCTGTCCGAATCTTCTCCATCAGCTGCCCGTAATAGCTGCTTCCGCTCACGCTGTCAAGGCTCCGGAGACCGGCAAGGATCATCCGCATATCCTTTGATGTAAGAATCGTCCTGTCCATGCGGTATCCGTCCATGATGCTGATACCGCCGCCTGTACCCTGCATCGTCCTGATCGGGATTCCCGCTTTGCAAAGGTCCTCGATATCCCGGTTAATCGTTCGCCTGGAAACCTCAAACCGCTCCGCCAGTTCGGGCGCCGTTGTCTTCTCTTTCTGCAGTAAGATCGACAATATCCCGATCAGCCTGTCTATCTTCATTGCTTTTTTTCACGCTCCGTTCATACGTTAACAAAGATAACACGACACAAGTATGTCATGTTTATTATATCGCTACGTCTTTTTTCTGAAAACAAAATAGGCGGCCAGCAGAGCATCACGCTCCACCAGCCGTCAATCTTAAACTTTATTCACTTCAAAATCCTCTCGTATATCCTCAAATCCTCATCCTTACAGACATTAAAAACAACCCGGATATTACTGCCCGTCTCTGCAAGACATTTGCGGACTGTCTCCACCGCAATTTCCGCTGCCCGCCGGTTCTGGAACATAAATACCCCCGTAGAGATGCAGCAGAATGCGATGCTTTTCAGGCCGTTTTGCGCGGCCATGTTCAGGCAGGAAGTACTGTACTTCGCTTCTAAATCGAACACCGTCGGTACGCATGGGTTTTCTGTCAGATGGAGATTTCTTTCATATAGAGTTAAAGCTCCCAGACAGTTCGGGTATTCTTTCGTTCGAGTTCACGCACCTTACCGCGAACGGATACGGCTACGCGGGACATGGTATCCTCGCCGCTTCGAGCAGTCAGCGCAAGATATTGCCGCTTGACCAACCGGTCATAAAACCCTGCCCTTTCGCCGTCAGAAAATATAAGCCGTGCCATCCGCAGCCATCATATCGATGGCTGCCGTAACAAGCAGACCTTCATCATCAACAGGTCGCTACGATTGTGGTGTGTATTTCTCCTGACGATATTCAAGATAGTTTTTGCAGTGCAACCAGCATCTCTTCAAAAGGACTCCGGCTTGTCTGTTCCGGAGCGCTTTTGCGATCGGTTCCTTTCCGAGAATATCAGGCGTCCCCTTCGCAGATCTCCACTATTGTGTATTTAGCTTCCATCAAACGGATGCCAATTTGGGCAGCCTATATTAAATTTACCGTTCTGGATTCTGCCCAATGTATCTTTCTCAACGATGGTTGCATCCCAGTGCTCCGCAATCTTCCGTCTTGATTCTCCACAAGTCATAATAAGTGGGGAGCGCCGCGAAACTTCCTTCCGGAAGCTGCCGAACCGCAGTTCCTCGGCAGAACCTGATGCACGGTGTCGTAAAATCATCTGGATCCTGTTTGCCGAGCGCCTCAAGCGCCCGCGCCGAGACCCGGAAAGAGATACCATCCGCAATGCCTGCGTTGTACGGATATGAATATCGCCGTCAAAATGGGAAGGCGTTTTCGGGTGCCTTCCTGCATGACATCATGGAGGAAGTTCTTGAAATAGCTCGCGGTTCTCCTCAGTCTTATCGAGGGTCTTCCAGGTACCATCCGTCAACCTGCGTATGACCGGACGGTTAGTTCAACCTTTGCCCGCAGGTTGTCTGTGTTCAGCAATCTTGCCGTCGGCATCGAAGCGGAAAGATGTCAAGCAGCCTGATACCGCTCCGGCAAAATTGTGAACAGTCTGCAGGAGGCAACCATCCCATCCTCAAAAGCACGGATATTTGTTGACGGTCGTCTTCACGGAGCGCTTGCGGGTAGGCGGCTGCCGAATGCGTCCGCGCCGGTGCCATAAACTGAGGTTAACCAGATAGCCGGAGCAAGCGCCTTCGCCTTCTCGCTGTCTCCGCTTGCGAATGTTAATGAGAGCCAGTGCTTTTTCTTTGTTTGTCATGTTCGTATCTCCTCAATCTGCGCGTTGCTTTTTGTTTGTAATCTTTTGCTTTCATCTAACAAGCACATAACTCCCCATATTAGATGTAATGTCATTGTTATATCAATTTTTCAAATGTTTTCGGATGAATCATCACTTCAATGCTGCCACCCGAAAAGCAGGCGGCATTCCGCGGCTTCGAACGGGACAGCTCCTTCGCTTTGCTGTAAAATGCTACCTCCTTTTTCGACTTCTGCCGGAAGTTTTGGCTTCAAATGCTGCCGTTAGGTGCGAGAATGTACTGGCGATATGAACCTTCTTCACTCCAGCCGTTTACAGCGGTAATATCGATGCGTCTTCGGGCGTTGGTTCCATCACACCGTTCCTTTTCTTTGTCCAGTACAAGATTTCGCAAGGTTTCCATTTTTATTCTGCACTTCGGAAGGCGAATGACGTGCGGTTTTCCTAAGATAGATACAAAAAGCAGCAAATCTTTTTCAAGACTTACTGCTTTTTGCCGCTATCATAGAGAGCCGTTCAGTATAATGCGGATGAGCCTCTACTGTAGGATTACGCAACATCCGGTTTCAAAACCGCTGAATACCCATACTCCATTGCTTATATTAGTCTGAATACAATGACAATGATGCTGACAATCGTTATTCCGAGCGAGATCAGAATTCTTGCAGGGCTAAAACCGTATAGCCTTTCCGGATGCTGTGTATCGTAACGAAGCTGCACGGTGCTTCCGATTTCAGAGGAAAACGGAACCTGTATGCTCTTTCGAGAAATATACTGTTTCCCATTAACCTTATAAGCAAGCTGTGCCCATTTTGAATTGTGAAAAGCAGTCGTGCTCGGAATCGCGGTCGTATAGGATATAATTGTGCCGGTTGTTGTTGCTGATTTATTTTGAATCAACAGGAGATTGACCAAATTGTAGACGCAGAACAGAAAGGCTATTACCGCAATGGCTCCGAGGAAATAAATCTCATTTGACACCTTCAATTTTGACATGTTAATCCCCTTTCCTTGACATCAATCAGTAAAGATGTTCACAGCTCCTTCCGGGAAAAGATACGGATAGACAAGATCATAGACAGCGTAAATATTACAACGCCGGAAATGCCGACAACAATTGCAGTCATAAGATTTGACGAACCTTGCAGAAACTCTATGATATGATGCAAATCGGGGTGAAATAAGCGTACAAGAAAAGTAGGTCCCATTGAAACAAGCAATATAGCAGCAGAAATCACAAGCTGTCCTTTTGTAGCCCCGTATTTGATCATAATCGGAGTATATATGCCGTAAAGAACAGTACTGATCAAAAAGACCGTCAGAGCTTCCGTAACATTCAAGAAATTGAACCGAGGATAAACGGCTGCGATAACTGAGTAAATAGCAAGACTTGCGCCATAGAAGATTAAATAACAGAGGTATCTGGCGATAATGTAGCTTTTCCGGGAATATGGCGCTGCACAAAGAAGCGCTACTGCTTTTGGGCTCTTTTCTTCTTCCATTGCAACAGATTGCATAAAAAGAATCTCTGTCAAAATGACCATGTATAAACAGGATATTATTTCAATCCCCGCCATTTGTGCTGCATTAACCATCAAGATAATCGGAACGAGAATGCTGACAGCTAAAAACGCCGCTGCCATCTTTTTTACCAACAAAAAGTCCTTTCTCACAAGATTAGCGACCATCACTCTTCCCTCCGACATACGCGAGCATAATATCTTCAATGCTTGCTTTTTCAAACAACACGCCCGGCATTTCTTTTTTGACGTCCGCAATCCGATCTGTTAATGCCGAAAATCCATAAGTTGAGATCTTCAGATTTCTGATTAGTCTTTTGTTTCGGTCGTTTAGTAATGCGACACTGCCTTTCACGATGCGGAATGTATCAAGGAGCTCATCTTTACTCTGCTGAAATACAATTTTCCCGCCGTCAATGAGAATAAGTACATCTGCGACCTTATCCAAATCAGAGGTGATGTGTGTTGAGAAGAAAACTCCCTTTCCTCCGTTTCATGTAGTCCATGATAATTTCCAGGAATTGCCTTCGCACAAGTGGATCAAGTCCGCTTGTAGGTTCATCCATAATCAGAAGTTCAGCCTGATGGGAAAGCGCCAGCACAAGGGCATATTTCATTTTCATCCCGCCGGAAAGTGTAGAAATCTTTTGCTTTGGGTCAAGATTGAACTTTTCCATGTAGGCGCGATAATCGGCATCACTCCATTTGGAATAGGCCGGAGCAACAATGCTTTTCATATCCTCCATGGACAGGCCGTCATAGAAATAGCTGCCATCCATGATGATGCCAAGGCGATCCTTGATTTCCCGTTCATGCTTATCCGCATCTAAGCCAAAAATCTTTATTGTCCCAGATTCCTTATGTGCCAAATTGAGAATGGAACGTATCGTCGTGGTTTTCCCTGCACCGTTGGCTCCGATGAAGCCGGTGACACATCCCTCCGGCAAGGAAAAAGAAATGCTATCAAGCGTAAAAGTCGGATACCTTTTCACAAGACCATTCGCTTCAAGAATATTGTCCATGGCTAATCCTCCTCATACATAATATCCACCATCGCATACAGCTCATCTTTTTCGATATCAAACAGCTTTGCGTTATGAACAGCCTTTTGTAAATCCTGTTCGATGATGCGGCGTTTGAAATCCCGAAGTAGTTCCGGATTGCCCCTCGAAACAAAAGTTCCCCTGCCCGCTTGACTGAAGGCAAACCCCTCTTTTTCCAATTCATCATAGACGCGGCGAATCGTCAGGACGCTTACATGGACATCGTTTGCAAAGTTTCGAATGGATGGTAAGAGTTCTCCATCCTCCAGCTCACCTTTTAAAATCGCTTCCTTAATCTGTTCTTTGATCTGTATATACAGCGGAACATCCAATGAATTGGATACAATTATGTTCATATGATTTCGCACCTCAACTGTGTATTCCGTATATACACAATATATACTCAAGGCACATTATTGTCAATAAACAATCAGAGTTTTTACGGAATGGCAAGACTTTATTTCCGTCATTTTGTCATTGGTTTTTTATCATGCACAGCCAATCGATTGTTCATGGGGTTGGGGAGTAATGTTGCTCTGCCAAGGTAAGAGTCAAGTATTTTTCACAGCGAAAAAAGAGCTTCCCGCCGCAGCGGAAAGCTCTCTTTTATGTTCGCTATTTACGCTTGTTCTTTTCGGACCGCTCTCAGTCTTCCACCAGCGGACTCTCGAGATAAGCCATCACGAGAGCCTCGGTCGCATCAATCGACTCCTTGTTGGTGCGCTCATAGGAGTGGCTCGACTCAATGCCTGCGCCGAGCAGCGCGTGCTTAATCTCCGCGCCCGCGTTCATCGCTGCGGAAGCATCGCTGCCGTAGTAGGGTAGATGTCCACGCGGTACGGAATCTTCTTTTCCTTTGCGAGGTTCACGAGCTTCTGGCGGAATGCGTAGTGATAGGGGCCGGAGCTGTCCTTCGCGCAAATCGAGACCGTGTACTCATCGGTCTGCTGATCGTCGCCCATCGCGCCCATGTCGCAAGCCAGGAACTCGACAACCTTCTCCGGAATCGAGGAGTTGCAGCCGTGGCCCACTTCCTCATAGACCGAGAATGCAAAGTGTGTCGTGTACGGCAGCGCAAGCTTCTCGCTGTGAATGCGATCCAGAATGTCGAGGAGAATCGCAGCGCTCGCCTTGTCATCGAGGAAACGGCTCTTCACAAAGCCTTTCTCGGTAATCAGCGTGCGCGGATCGAAGGAGACAAAGTCGCCGACTTCAATGCCGAGCGCTCTGGTTTCCGCCTCGTTCGTCACCTTCTCATCGAGACGCACTTCCATGTTGTCCTGGTTTCTCTCAGCCGTGCCCGCGTCCTTATAGACATGGCAACTGGTCTGATGAATCAGGATGGTGCCGCCGATTTTCTTGCCGTCGGCCGTGTGCACAAGGCAGTTCTCTCCCTCAATCATGTTCCAGGGATAGCCGCCGATTTGCGCGAGCTTTAAGCGTCCGCTCGGCTTCACCGCGCGCACCATTGCGCCGAGGGTGTCGACATGCGCCGTCACCATGCGCTGGTGCTCATCGTCCTTGCCCTTCACTGTCACAATGACCAGTCCCTTTTCCGTATGCTTCACCGGGAAACCGAATTTCTTTGTCGTTGCAAGCAGGTACTCCTGCACTTCCTTCGTGAAGCCGGTCGGAGAGGGAATTGCCAAAATTTCCTGTAAATATTTCAATGTTTGAGACATACCATTCCTCCTCACAAAAAAATAGGATGCCCGGCAGGGGGCATTTCGTCAATTTGCAAAAGTTATCTTAACACGACTCACAATGCTTGTGTAGTATTTGCCAGAATTTTATTGCTGTCGCAGTTTCAGACAGTCCGGGCAGCCGCCGGTACAGAGCTCACAGGAGAGCTCCTCCGGCACCAGCTGCTCAAAACGCCTGCCATCGATCTCGAAATGGTAGAGCTTGGACGAAGCCCGCGCGAGGAGCGCATTCGTCTCGTCAAACAAAAGATAGGTCACTGTCTCCCCGAATACATCGTCCTCATACTGCGTGACGAACAGGCGGTAACTGTGCCCACCCATCCGGAAGGCGACGCGGTTTCGCTCTGCCCTGCAGTCCGTGACTTCTGTCTTTACCAGGCCCGCGCGGGCAATGACGGCCTCGAGGAGCAGTTCCAAGTGTCTGACGCGAAAGGTCTTCTCTTCGATTTCCCTCACGCCCCCTTCTTCAAAACGCGATACTCCGGCATCATCCGATCGTTCTCCATCAGGAAGGTGTGTGCCGTCGGCTGGTTCTCATCCAAATCATAGAGTCCCATGAGATAGGCATTTAAGCTCGCGCGGTTCTCAAAGCGCAGCGCGCGATACTGCTTCTGAAACGCCAGCTTCTCGACAAACAGAAGCTTCCCGCTGTTCTCCGACACCAGGACCCCGACATGACCCGGAAACAGAATATTTTCTTCCGGCGTGAGTTTCGAGTGCAGCCAGACCGTGACAATGCTCGCTTTTCCGTCCGCAAAGGAAATGCCTCGCTCCTTCCAGGCTTTTTGCACCTGTTCGCACTGTACGCTCGTGTCCTTGGTATCGGCCGCCGGCACTTCCGCAAAGAGGCGCTCAAATTTGCCGTTGTCCCCGCCGCTCCAGAGCTCTACCGGCGCCTTTCGGATTGCCTCTAGATCCAGGAACAAATTTTCATCGGCGCTCTCCGCCGGCGCCGTGCCGCCCTCGACCTTGACGAGGGAGCGCGCGAGCATGAACGCGGTAATCCGGCAATTCGTTCCGACAAAGTCGGGATATGCTTTCTCCCAGCGGTCTGCCATCACATCCTCATCCGTGGCATCGCCGACCGCGCTCTGAAAGCGCTCCACCTCGCGGAAAAACTCCTGACTGTCCTCCGCCGGTATCCCGGCATCACTGAGCGCCTGCCGCACTTCCGCCTGACCGCTCTCTTCCTGTAAATTGATCTCAACCGGTTCACTCACGCGCCCGCTCTTATGAAAAGAGCTGCAGGCCATGAGGCATAGCCCCATGAAACCCGCAGCTGCGAGGCTGAGCGCTCTCTTGCCCGCCCGCATTACGCCTGGTGGGCTGCGACGATCTCTTTGATCTTCGCAATCAGTGTATTCACATCGAGACCGGAAGTCTGCGACACCTGCTCCAGATTAACCTGGCTCACAACCGCCTTTGCGAGCGGGTTGTTGAGCGCCGCGAACTTGTCGCTGTACTTGACAAGCTCATCCTTTAAGAACGGGTACTGCTTGAAGAGCTCTGCGAGTTTGGTCAGATTGTTGATATCCATGATTGTCTCCTTTCCGAGGCAGCCTGCTGCCTCTCAAGCGCTATCAAAAAGCAATAGCGACAGGACCGGATGTCCTGTCGCTATAGTATAGCAATCCTCTCCACTTTTTTCCATATCTTTTCTGTGAAGCTTTTCCGACCTTCGTCAGTGTTCCGGATGCTGTACCGAATCGACAATCAGCGCAATCATCAGTACGCGGAGCACATTTCTCTCATCCGGCACGTCGATTGCATAGGTGTCGCGAACTTTGAGATAAGCCTTGGAGATATTCGCAATCTCTCTGCCCTCCGCATCCGTCACTTGGTATTCGTGGTCCATGAAGTTGCCCTGCACCGTCCAGCCGGACTCCTCCAATTCGTAACGCGCGCGAAAGAGCGTGACTTTCTTGGCCATCCGATCTATCTTCTCGCCGCCCGCGAAGAAATTGTAGTGCGGCAAGAGGTGAAACATCTCGAACTTCGTATAGCCGAGTTCTTCACCTTCGGCGTTCTGAATGCGAAGCTCCGGCGCAATCGCAACCTTTCCGTTGACCTTAAAGAGCAGCTGCCCTGCCTCATCAAAAATCTCATAGTGATCCAGAATCGACAAAAGACGCTGGCGCATGATAATTCTCATTGCAGTTTTCTCCTTTGACACGCGGGCAAACACGACACTGTCCCGCCATGCCTGCCAGTATAGCATCTTTTCCGGGGCTTGCCCGGAATATTTCGGCGCGTAATGCGTTACGGTTTCGCTACTTCCTGCGATGTCTCTTCGATATCCGTATCCCAGAAATGGTAAATCAGATTTCCCGACCACTGCTTTTTGACATAAGGCTTCATCAGATACTGGCACTGCGGATAGTAGAGCGGTATGGCCATGCAGTCATCCTTTGAGAGCAGCTGATCCGCCTTCGCATAAAAAACAGCGCGGTCCGGCTCATAGGGCTCGCGCCTTGCGTCATCGAGCCAACGATCCACCTCGGCGCTTCGCCCGAAGAGCGCATCCGCCGGTAAATTCGCACTGTGGAAATAGGGATACAGCGCCTGATCGCCTTCGGGGTAGGGATACCAGTTCTCCTGCCAGACGAGATCTACCTGCGGGTCGTTCAGCGCTTCCGCACAGCGCGCTTCGTCTGCCCCCTCGAGCTTTAAGCCTATGCCGACCTTTTCCCACTCCCGCTTCACTTCCTGCACGAATTTCAGATTTGCCGCGGCACCACCGCGGTGAGTGTAATCTGCCCGCCGTAATAGCCCGCCTCCTCGACCGCCTCTCTCGCTCTCTTATAGTCGTAATAATTCTGATTTCTCGCGTTGTTGTGCCCCTGGCACGCGGATGTGCAGCAGGGAACTCGCAGGCAGCCCCGCGCCGTCAAGCGCCTTGTCAATGCAACGCCTGCGAGCCAGCCCTACGGTCATGGCCCAGCGGAGCCGACTGTTCTTCAGCTTTGCACTGCGCGGATTCATGCGAAGCGAAATCAGCGCGACCGGATGATGAATGTGCACCTCATCCTCCAGGGTCTTTTTGCAGCTCCGGTACTGCGCCGCATTGATCGCCGTAAAATCGACCTTGTTGTGCCGGTATGCGGCAAAGCGCTGTCCGTCATTTTTATAATACAGCACGCGGAGCTCATCCAGCTTGGCTGCGGTGCCGTGGTATTTCTCGTTCCGGACCAGAACGCACTCCTTGTCCCCCTGCTCTTTCAGCAAAAACGGGCCCGCCCCGAGCAGTTTCCCCTGTTTGCCCCAGCCATCACCCGCTGCCTCGCAGGCCGCCTTCGGATACACGGCCGCTGCCGAGAGCCCGAGATTCTTTAAAAAGGGTGCATAGGGATATTGCAGCCGTACGGTGAAATGCCTGTCATCCTGCACCGTGATGCCGCGAAGTTCGCTGCTCTCCCCGCGCTGCACTTCTAAAGCCCCGTCAATCATCGAAAAATAAGTTGCCGCGGGCGATGCTGTCTCCGGGGACAACAGCCTCGTCAGGCTGAAACGCACATCCTCCGCGGTCAGCGCCGTGCCGTCGGAAAAACAGAGCCCCGGCTTCAAGACAAAGCGATATTCAAGCCCGTCCTCCGAAATCTCCGGGAAATCCTCCGCAAGCGCAGGCTCCAGCAGACGCTCGTCCGTAAAGCGAAACAGACCCTCCGCGACCTCATCCGCAATCAGAGCAACTTCCGGATTGTCCGAGCGCTGCACATCGAGACAAGCGCCGGGCTGCACCACCGCAACGCGAAGCACCTTTTTTCCACCGAAATCCGGCGGCAGAGCCGCCTGCTTCTTCTGACAGCCGCAAAGCGCTAGGACCGCAAGCAGGCAGAGCGCCGCCGCGCATCCCGCGTATTTGCCCCCCTCTTCGTATCCTCATGGTCTTTTCCTCTTCAGAATCTCTGCCTGCATCGCTGCGCTTGCGGCACTGTCCCAGTCCGCACAGTGCTGCCGGAAATTCCGCGATGTGATCCCGGTGCTTTGCAAACTGCTCGCGCCGCTTGTCCGTGACCGCCATCATATCCTCGAGATTTGAGCACACCCCGAAGCCGAAGCGGATGCCGCGAAGCTTTGCCCAGAGCTCCCGGAGCGCCGCTTCCCGCTGCTCTGCGCGTTCAATATAACTGTCCAGAAGTCCTATCACTTCGCTCGACTTTTCAAGATCGATCGAGAGCCTTCCGCTTCGCACCGCGAGCGGATCCCGCGGCATGGCCGGAAACGCCTCGAGCGACAGGCGCCGCGGCATCGGGCTGCCGAGCGGCGGCAGTTTGAGTTCCATACTGTCCGCCAGATTCCCGAAGACCTCGCCGAGACGCGCATTGCTCTCCTCTGCGGCTGCTATCTTGCCCTCAATGTCATGTGCCCCCACTTCATTCTGCTCTTTCAGCGCCTGCAGCACCGGATGCGCCTTCAGCGCTTCAAGATCCTCCGCCAGCATGCCGCAGGTGAGACCGGCCATCTGTCCGCACGCCGCCGCGTTCTTTCTGCAGAAACTCTGCAGCTCATCCAGCTTCTGCGTCTCGCCCGGCTTGCCCTTCGCTCCTTTCCGCAGCACAGCGAGCGCCCAGATTTCGAGCGCATCCCGGAGACCGATGCCGTCCGGCATTGTCTCGGCGCTTTTCGCGCTTTTTCCGTCTTTTTTCTTCTTAAAATATTTGCTCTGCAAGCCGTGCAGCGTGTAAGCAGTCGTCAAAGCCCCCGCCAGATTCGAATTCAACTCATCCAGATTCCTCTGCAGGCCCGTCCTCGATGCCGTTTGTGACAATCGCGCCGAACCGATTCATCCTAAGTCTTTTCCGGAAATTCTCCGCGAGCTTTTTGTACTGTCCCAGTTTAATCTCGAGCAGCTCCTTGACGGAATGCTTCTCCAGCACAAAATAGTCGATTACCGAGGCGCTGAGTAGCATACCGCTTCCCAGAAGACTCCGCTTTAAGGCGAAAAAGGCGGAAAGTTCCCGCATCGCATTGTCCCATCCCGCCTCTTTATCCGCCTCCGCAAGCGAAAGCCGCAGTCTGGTCTGACTCGCCTGAAATGCCCTTTGCACCGCATAGTCGAGGCACTCCGCAAACATCGGATTCTCTTTCTGCAGTCTGCTTCTCAGGCTGTCCAGATCCCGCTCTAACTCTTCCTTGCATCCGTCGAAGAGTCCCTCCTCCAGAATCACCTCTTCCGTAATCCGGAAAAAGAGTGTCATGCCCTCCTCAATGATTTTCGCATTTTCCGCCGCCGTCTTTACGTCATCGGCGCCGCGCTTACCGCCGCCCATGAACTCCTGCGCGAGCAGCATGAGTGCCTGTATGACAAGTTCCCGTTCTTCCTGACTCAATTCCAGCATAATGCGCTCGGAAATTTTCCGCACCAGGACATGTACCGGTCCGTCCGGTTCCGCTGCAATCGGCGCGACCCGCATTTTCCCGTCCGGCCCCTCGACCAGAAAGGCGTCCGGATAATGGTCGTGGAAGGGATCCAGGAGCGCCTCCAGCATATTATAGTCCGCGCACTGCCGCACCACGCACTCGCCGGCGATATAGCCGTAGCGCGGGTTGTACCCGAGCGCGCTGACCGGATCGTTGCTCCCGCGAATCAGCACGATTTTATCGCGGTAACTCTGAAACGCCGCCATGCCGTCCTGATATACCACATCCTCGACAAATTCCGGGGAGGTCTGGGGCGCATCAATCACATAGGCTCTGGGAATCCATCCGGGGTAGATGCAAACCGCCATCTCCGCCATGAGCCCGCCGCGCGACTGCCCCAGCACTTCGACCCGATCGTTTCGAAATTCCCGCTGAAACCTGGGATCTACACCGGGCGCATCGTGGAGCAGCTCGAGATACTGCATGGTCGGAACCGTCATCGAGGAAACCGCCTCAAAGGTTCTGTCGCCGTGCTCACAGCGCCCCGTCCAGAGTGCATAGTTGTTCGCGTGATCATGCCAGTCCCGCGCCGTCGTCCCGCGAAACCCGATGCGATATCCCTGCTTGAAGCCCCTGCGCCTCGCTGCCCTCATACTGAAAGACAGCGTTCAGCTGGTAATCCTTTTCCCGTCATATGCGTGATTTCTCTGTCCGAAAGTCCCTGCGCTTTCAGCATTTTCCTCATTCATATAGCAGCTGATGTTCGAGACCATAATCTCCCCGAGTTCCGGGATAGCCCTTCTCCTCGCTGATGCAGGCCTTCAGGGTGGCAAATTCGTGCTTTTCGGCCTCGCTAAGAAAATTGGGATTCTTTGCAAGTCTTTCGTCTATCTTCGAAACGATTTCCTGTATTGATTTGGGATCATTTGCAAATCCATCCTTCTCCAATTCTAGCGCTTGAAGTGGCATATAGAGCACCAAATCGCAGGTATGAATCTGTAATTCTTCTCGATTACGACGTTCTTCTTCACTCATTGTTATCTCCTGCATGCTCCCACCTCTCTTTCATCTCCATATTCTTATATTCCCATATTGGCCGAATACGCTCGACAGAGAACCTATTAATATCGTTCGTGCTATGTCCGATTACTTTGCCTTCCTGATCAAAATAGCGAACATACAACTCAAGCCCCCAATTGCGCTCTACCATTCGTTTTCTCAGTACCTCGATGGCCTCTTCGCTTTTTGTAAAATCACCATGTACATTCAATGAGATTGAAAAACCCTTCTGCTGTATTGAGGTATTCCTCCAGTCCGGTTTCCGGTCCGTAATCCTGCCAGTCCGGCATCAGTATGGCACCACCGGATATCGTATACTGCCCTTTCCCAAAGGCCTCATCAAAGAAGGGGACATAAGCTTCCCACATCTTTTTCTGATACCACAGACACATATAGTTATCCAGGTAGTGAGCGCCGTTTTCATCCCACCAGTAATCCCGCTCAATCGGATAATAGCAATAGTCGGCTCCATCAGGAAACTTCTCCGAATAGAATTTCACAGTGCTCACGCCATCCGGTCTTTCTTCATTTTCAAAATAAAAGTGAAACCGATCCCCAAGTTTCCGATACTTCCGGTTCATGTACTGTTCCACAGCATGGGCATACCCGAGGCGTCGTCTTTCCTCCCGATAGACACATTTCCCCAGCTGCACTGCCAGCCACAGCGCCAAAAGCGGCAGCAGAATGCGTTTTATCCGCTTCTTTTGCCTGCGCTCCTGTTCCTCCTGCCCGCGTTCTTCCGTCGTCATGCTTTCTCCTCGAAATAACTTTCTGCTCTATGTCTGCTATATACCGGCACCGACATGTCCCCATCTCTCTTTCATCTCAGCATTTTTATATTCCCATCTCAGTTTAACCCGCCCGACCGAATGGGTATTGATACCCACTCTATCATAGGCAATTTCATTTCCATCTTGATCAACGTAACTGATATATAGCCGTAATCCCCAATTACGCTCTACCATGCGTTTTCTCAGTACCTCGATGGCCTCTTCGCTTTGTAAAATCGCCCTTTACATTCAGTGCGATTGAAAAACCCTCGGCTGTATTGAGATATTCCTCCAGTCCGGTTTCCGGTCCGTAATCCTGCCAGTCCGGCATCAGTATGGCGCCACCGTCTATCGTATACTGCCCCTTGCCAAAGGCCTCATCAAAGAAGGGGACATAAGCTTCCCACATCTTTTTCTGATACCATAGACACATATAGCTATCTCGGTAGTGAGCACCGTTTTCATCCCACCAGTAATCTCGCTCAATCGGATAATAACAATAGTCGGCTCCGTTCGGAAACTTCTCCGAATAAAATTCCACAGTGCTCACGCCATTCGGTCTTTCTTCGTTTTCCCGAAAAAAGCGAAACCGATCCCCGAATTTCCGATACTTCCGGTTCATATACTGTTCCACAGCATGGGCATACCCGAGGCGTCGTTTTTCCTCCCGATAGACGCACTTTTCCCAGCTGCACTGCCAGCCACAGCGCCAAAAGCGGCAGCAGGATGCGCTTTATCCGCTTCTTTTGCCTGCGCTCCTGTTCCTCCTGCCCGCGCTCTTCAGTCGTCATCGTCCTCATCCTCGTGGTAGCGTTCATCTTCCGCTTCGAGGTCCTCGATTTCCTGCCGCAACTGCTCCATCCAGTTCCGCATGGAGAGATTCAGGTCCGCGTGGCGCTCAAATTCCTCGTTCGTAATGCCGCGAAGCCGTTGCCAGAGCTGCTCCCGCAGATAATCCGACACATAGAAAGCCTCTTTTTCCCTCGCCAGAATGGAATCACCGGCCTCCCGTTCTCCGCCCAGCAGATTACTTAAGGACACCGACTTGTGATAGCATGCCTCCAGACGTATGCGTTCTGCCTTACAACGGCGTATATCCTCACACCGACAGCTCATTCCGACCTCCTATCCGTTTTGACCGAAGTTCACCACTTAGTTGCAGTTACAATATACTTATTTTAACTTTTGTACATATTTGTGTCAATGTTTATTCCAATTTTCAAAGCTGATATGCCTTTATATTTATGGCTTTCACACAAACCGCAACACACTTCCTTGGAACTTTCGTAATTTTTCGCACAAAAAAGGCAGCTGTCATTAACAGCTGCCTTCCTATCATCTATTATTTGAGAAATGTCATTACAATGGGGATAACAATGACAAAGAGTATGGTGCTGGTCACCACCACATTGGTCGCATATTCGACATCACCGTCCGCATCGCCCGCGAGAATGGGTAGCACCGTGAGAGCGGGCACCGCTGCCTGTACTATCATGGTGTTCTTGAGAAGCGACGGTAAAGCGATTCCAAAGCTTCCCGCAAGCAAGAGTGCCGCCGCCATGAGGCAAGGACTCAGAACAAACTTGCCGAGGAGCGCAACGATTGTGTCCTTGTCAAAACGAACACTCTTAAGACCGGCCTCCGAGAGCACAATGCCAATGTAAAGCAGGGAAAGCGGTGTGACCAGAGAACCCAGATACGAGAGTGAACCCGTAATCGGTTTCGGCAGATGAAGGCCGAGGAGCAACACCGGTATCGCAGCAAGCAATCCGAGAATCGGCGGTGACAAGATTTGCTTAAGATTCATCTTTCCGCCACTCGCCTGTTCCGTCCGGCTGTCTCGCGCAATGAGGACGGAACCGATGGTCCAGGTGGAAAGCGTATTCAGGACATAGTAGACCAGGAAATAAGAGACTGCCTCTGTCCCGAACAAAGCCTGATTAAGCGGCATCCCGATGAAAATGGTGTTTGCGTTCACGATGGTGTTCAGAAAAACACCCCGCCGCCCGCGCGGCACGCGCACCAAGCGCATCAGTACATAAGAGATGAGGTAGTTTGCGGCAAATGCGAGTAAACCGATTGCCAGCGGCTTCGCGAGTTCCTCTAAGGTCTTTACCGTAAGATTGTTGACTACCGATAAAAAGACCGAAGCGGGTAACGCGACATTCATGACAAGAAACGTCAAATTTCGGTCAAGTCCCTTGGTGAGAAACTTTTTCTCATGCAGAATAAAGCCCAGCACAATCAGGAAGACAATGGGGATAATGCTCGAGAGTACCTGTAAAATCATGTTTCAGCCCTCCCTCAGAGCGGCTTATACTCCGCTGTCCAAGTAATATCCGCAATCAGTTTTTCGACCTCGCCGTCAATGCGGTTCAACTTTTGTTTGATGGCACAGTCTGCGACCACGGACGCTACCGTGTGTGAGAACTCCGTGAGACGAGCCACCGGCGGAATCACCGCTGCGCCGGGCTCTTCCGGCGTCAGGAAAGCGCCGAGCGAGTGCGCTGCCGCAGAAATCATCTCATCGGTCATGCGACTGCTGTTCACCGCCATACTGCCGAGACCGAGGCCCGGATAAATCAAAGCATTGTTTGCCTGCCCGATTTCGTAGCGGACTCCCTTGTACTCGACCGGTTCTGCCGGAATACCGGTTGCAACCATGGCCTTGCCCTCGGACCAGGCAATCAAATCCGCTGCCTTTGCCTCGGCAAGCTCCGTCGGGTTGCTGAGCGGGAATATAATCGGGTGCTCACACCAGGAGCACATACCGCGTACAATCTTCTCGGTAAAGGTGCCGGGCTGCGTTGAGGTTCCGACCATAATCGTGGGCTTCACCGCAAAGACTGCCGCCTCCAAAGTCGTGAGTTCTTCCGCATTCGCAAACTCCGAACGCTTTCTCGCAAACGGGCGCTGCTCCGGTGTGAGATCCGTCATATCGTCAAAGAGCAGCCCCTGCTTGTCCACCAGATAGAAGCGCTGTCTTGCCTCTTCCTCGCTGAGACCCTGCGCCACCATCTCCTTATAAACGCGATCCGCGATACCAGCTCCCGCCGTTCCCGCGCCGAAGCAGAGATATCTCTGGTCTGTGATTTTCTCTTTGTTAATGCGCATTGCACCGAGGATGCCTGCGAGGGTGATGATGCCGGTGCCCTGCACGTCATCGTTAAAGACCGGGAATCGATCGCGATAGCGCTTCAATACTGCCGCCGCGTCAGCTCTGCCGAAATCTTCAAAGTGCAAATAGAGCCGCGGAAAGAGCTTCTCAACCGCCTGTACAAAGCGGTCCACAAATGCATTGTACTGTTCTCCGTAAATTCTCGGATGACGATTCCCGAGGTAGAACTTGTCCTGAAGCAGTGACTCGCGGTTGGTGCCGCAATCCAATACCACGGGAAGAATGCAGGAAGGATCGATGCCGGCAGCCGCGGTATAGACCATGAGTTTTCCGACCGCGATGTCCACGCCGTTCGTTCCCCAGTCGCCGATGCCCAAGATGCCCTCGGCATCCGTCGCGACAATCAGACGAATTTCTCTGCCGTCCGCCGCGCTGCGAAGCGCGTCCTCAATGTCGTCCGGACGGTCGATAGAGAGATAGCAAGCATTCTGGGTGTCAACAAACTGCTCGCTGTACTTCTCAATGCTCTCGGCAATGACAGGATCGTAGACAATGGGCATGAGTTCCACCAAGTGCTCTTGAAACACACGGTAAAAGAGGGTGCGATTGTGGTTAAAGACTTCCATGAGAAAACGTCTCTCTTCAATCAGAGAGCTCTTTCGCTTCATCTCCGCATAGACGCGCTCTGCCTGTAACTCAATGGTCTCAACCGCCGGGGGCAGCAGTCCTTCGAGCCGATAGGTCTTCCGCTCCTCCGTTGTAAACGCCGTCCCCTTGTTCAGAAACGGATCTTTTAAGAGTTCATAACCCAACTTTCCCATTTGAAACCTCCTGTCTCAAAGCATAAGCAACTCACTTGAGGCTTATAACACAATTTATAGCATACAACGGCATAGCTGTTTATGAATTCTCTGTTAATCTTATTTATTGTCACATAACTTTGCCTTTACCATTACCAACACGATAATCACACGAATGCTTGACGCTGCATTGACACAACCGTCACAATACCGTTCACACCGAATCTCGATAATATAGAAATTACGATGTCGGATAGCCTGAAACAGCGGCTAGCCCTCTATACATTCATGCTTCGGTTCGTCCCCTTAACTTTCCGTTTTCATTCAATTTCTGTACAACAGAAATGCAGTAAACACATTCCGATTGCGGATGCGGAAGCCTGCAAGGAATACTACCTGAACTTTCATCCATCGGAGCGCGATAAATTAGAGTTTCTTCTCTTGGAAAAACCGGAGGACTATCTGTAGGCACTTGCTCCGCAAAAATATACCCCGTCGATTCCACCGGAACCGACGGGGTATATTTTGAATCATTTTATCCCTTTATGATATGATACTCAGTCCTCTTCCTTTCCCCAGACCTCTTCCGCAATTTCCTTGACGAGGCGGAGTTTTGCAAACTGCTCTTCCTCGGTCAGCTTGTTGCCGATTTCACAGGAGGCAAAGCCGCACTGCGGGCTCAAGCAGAGGTCGCGGAGCGGCACATACTGTGCGGCCTCATAAATACGGCGCTTCACCAGTTCCTTGGATTCGAGCTCCGGGCGCTTACTTGTGATGAGGCCCAGCACTACCTTCTTGCCGCGCGGAATCTCTTTTAAACTCACGAAATTGCCGGAGCGCTTGTCATCAAACTCGAGATAAAACGCGTGGACATTTTCCTGTGCAAAGACATAGGGCGCTACCTTGTCATAGGGGCCGCTGCTCGCATAGGTCGAGTGATAATTGCCGCGGCAGATGTGGGTGTTCACGACCAGATCTTCCGGCAAATCCTCGAGGGAGAGGTTATTGACCTTCAGGTAGCGCTCCGCTTCCTGCTCAAGGGTTGCGCCGTCGCCCTCACGCATTTTCCAGTAGCCTTCTTCATCCACAATCATGCCCCAGGTGCAGTCATCGAGCTGGATGTTCCGGCAGCCCGCCGCGTAGAGGTCCAGGTAAACCCTGTGATAGGCTGCCGCGAGGTCGCGGAGCAGCTCTTCCTCGTCGGGATAGAACTCGCGGGTAATCCGCGCATTGTCCTCACGGAAGAGCTCTGCGAGGGTCTGCGCCGGAGCGGGCAGGGTCTGCTTTGCAATCGTATTCTCGTCCTCAAACTGCTTCACGAAGAGAAAGTCCTGTACAATCGGATGGTTCTCACCGCTGATTTTTCCCGTCATGCGGCAGGAACCGTGCGTGGTCTCCTCCCCCTTAAAATAATAGCCGTGATCCAGCTCAATCTCCTCGATGCCGTTGAGCCCCCACATGAAATCGAGGTGCCAGTAGCTCCGGCGAAACTCGCCGTCCGTAATCACATGGTACCCGAGTGCCTTCTGCTTCTCGATTAAATCCGTGATGCAGGCATCTTCCGCCTTGCGAAGTTCTTCGCGGGAAATCTTTCCCGCATTCCAATCGGCTCTCGCCTGCTTTAAAGTCTCCGGGCGCAAAAAGCTCCCGACATAGTCATATCGAAAGGGTGTTGTCCACTTGCTCATTGTTGAATCCTCCTTGCTTGTTTCTCATGTCCCTTATTGTAGCGACTTGTTCTTCTCCTGAAAAATATTTATAATATCTTGAAAAGCATAGCTAATTCCTATGAAACGAGGTGTGTTCCATGACTCTGCGTCAGCTCCGCTATATCGATATGATTGCCAAGCGCGGCTCTCTGACCGCCGCCGCCGAAGCCCTGTTTGTGACCCAGCCCTCGCTGACTGCCGCCCTCCGCGAACTCGAACAGGAGCTCGGCATCACCCTCTTTCTCCGCTCCCGAAAGGGACTCACGCTCACTCCGGCGGGAGAGGAATTCCTCGGCTACGCGCGCCAGATTCTGGATCAGGTGTCCCTTGTCGAGCAGCGCTACACCGGCGAAGCGCGCGGACGCCGCCACTTCTGCGTCTCCTCCCAGCACTATTCGTTTGCGGTCGAGGCCTTTGTGGCCCTCTTAAATACCTACGGTGGCTCTCAGTACGAATTCCACATGCGGGAGACCGAGACCTACCGCATTCTGGAAGATGTCGCCAAGGTCCGCTCGGAAATCGGCGTTCTCTACCGGAATCAGTTCAACGCAGCGGTGTTGCAGCGAAACTTTCAGGAGATGAAACTCTCCTTCACGCCAATCTGCCGCGTGAAACCTCATGTCTTCCTCGGGACACAGCATCCGCTCACAAAAAAAGCGGAGATCTCGATGGAAGATCTCCGCGACTATCCCCGCCTCTCCTATGAGCAGGGACAGCACAATTCGTTTTACTTTTCCGAGGAAATTCAGAGCGCAGCCGAGTCCGATAAGGACATTGTGGTCTGCGACCGCGCAACCCTCTTTAACCTCTTAATCGGCATGAACGGCTACACCATTTGTTCCGGCATCATCAACACCGAGTTAAACGGCGAGAACATTGTCGCGCGTCCGCTTGCGGTCGATGACTATATGGAACTCGGCTATGTTCTGCCGAAAGAACGCCCGACCAGTGATCTGACGCTCGCCTATATCGACCTTCTGCGGCAATTTGTGCGCTGACCCTTCAGGCTTCGTCACTACCGTACGGCTCCTCCGTGTCTGTCAGAACCTGATTCCAGTTCCCGCTGTTCCGCAGTTTCTCCGCCAGTTTATAGGCCGGAACGCGCGTCCCGAACAGGCCGTTCAGCTCTTTTTCCAGCACTTGCAGGGACATGCGCCCGCGGACAGCGGCGAGCCATTCACACATCCGGCTTAAGCTAAGCGACGCGCTGTTTCGCGACAGGATGAGCCCGCCCGCCACCGAAAACGAAGATATGCCCGCCTGCTGGCGCATGATACAGGTCAGCATCCAGTCATTGCCCCGAAGCCGCCGTATCAGCGGGAATTTTTGACTTTATTCCAGAGACTCCTGCCGTTAAAATACGGCAACTCATAGTAGGCGGACATCAAGGTTTGGATGGCCCGGATGTCCTCAACTTTGAGTCCGTACACCTCCTCGACCTTGCGCCGTGACATCAGAACGCGCGGTGCGGTCTCGATATAGTCCAGATTCTGCTTCTTTTTTTCGAGCACGGTCGCGAACATGGCGAGATCCAGAATCCGCCGGTCCAACAGCTCGAGATTAATCTTATCCGCCGTGAACACCAGCTGCTCAAAAAAGTGAAGCGCCGTGCCGTGGGCGGCGTCATAGGCATAGGTGGTGTTCAGCGTATAGCCGATGGCGCGAAACGCCACGGCATTGATGGCCTCCTCCGAAGTATGCGAACAGACCCGCAAAAACAAGGTCTCGAGCTCGTCAATGAACCAGATCTGTTTTTTGGCGAGCGCCGCGCGCAACGGCTGGACATCCCGCGGATCGATGCCCGGCACATCAATCACATACATTCCGTCGGTGTAATATTGGTTGACGGTATTGTAAATCAGCGGATTTCGCTGGGAACTCTCCCGCCTGACGCCGTAGCGCTCCTCATAGGCCGCATAATAGGCCTGATAGGACACCGGCGAAAGTTCCCGCAGCAACTTCAGCGCCTGCTCATCTTCGGAGGCCTCGCCGACCACCAGCATGGGCACCCGGCGGCACCAGATGCGAAACGCGAGCGAGGTCTGCGTAGCAACCGCGGACTTGATGACATAGAAGAGCTCATGACTGTCCAGAATGCCGAGTTCCTCCATCAAGTCCGGGTAATCGCGGAAAATCAGATCGGCGGAAATCGCCATATCCTGATACCGCCTGAAATCAATCGCCTCAAAGAGACGCGAGGCCCGAACGGGACACCAGCGAATCAGATTTTCGCGGTTGTATACGATATTGGGCGCATTTCTCAGATAGTTTTCGAGGGTGCGGATGTTGAACTGCAGCCGCTCCTTCTGATAGCCTCTGGATTTGATATAGCGGTAATACTTCTCTTCCAGTTCTTCGATGCTGAGCGGCGTATTGCGGTTTGCAATCAGTACGCGCTTGACCACCTCGGCCTTCGAGATATTTTCCCGCGCATTTTTTGCATTCTCCTCCGCCAGAAATTCCCGCAGTCTGCGCCGCCAGAGACCGGTGTAGGTCGATAATGATTCCGTGTCCGGTTCCGCTTTGCCGTGCGGATAACGAAGTGAGAGGAACTCATAGCCCTCCGCGCTCACTTCCGGAAACGCCTGTAAAAAGCGGGCCTTCGGCAGATAAAAATGCTGGTAAGGCTCCGAAAAATAGTCTTCGAAGAGCAGCGGAAATTTCTGCATCATGCGCGCCGTAATCTGCCGAATGCGCTCACGGCTCACCTGAAAGCGATCCCCGATGTCCTGCAATGTCTGCCCCTCAACCCGGAGGCGGAGAATCTGTGCCGCGCGCTCATCCTGTTTTCGAATTTTACGGTAGGCCTCCTCGAAGTTATCGCGATACAGGAGAATCATCCCTCTGTTTTTGATCAGAACGCCGCTCTCGATCGAGGTCTCAAGCAGCATAGTCGAGTCAAACGGCAGCTCTAACATGCGCAGGCGCTCCGTGAGAATGGCCTCCGCAATCACGCCGTGGCGGGAGAGCCCCTCCCAAAAGGACCGGAGCGGTCTTTTCAGCTGCGGCAGTAAGAGCACCGTGCGCAGCAGCTCCCGCTTCTCAAAATGCTGCGCCTGCTGCAGCATTTGCTCGGCCTCCAGATAGTGGTACAGCTGTTCCCAGCGAAGTGCCGCCACCGGATGCAGTTCCGTGCTGAGTTCCTGCAGGCGGCTTTCAGTCCCTCTTCCACCGTCGCCTCGGATAAGTCCCCGGCCTCTTCGAAATGCTCGTTTAGCCAGTGCGCGACAGCCTCTTTGATTTCATCGACGGATTTTTCCCAAGTCCCCGCAGGGTCGAAAAAACAGGCACTGCCAGTACGACCCGGTCGAGCGTGCGACAACCCTCCCGACAGAGCACACGATAGGAGCGAACAGACAGATTGAGCTCTTCGATCGAATGCTTCGACAACTCTTCCCGCTGCTTTTCCGTCAGCGCTATGACCCTTTCTTCTTCCTCTCCCTGCAAGTCCTCTTCGAGGCGCACGCTGCGCCGCTTCGAAGTCACAGGCTGCTTCAGCAAAGTGTCCAAATCCCGCAGCGCGGCCTGAATCTCCCCCAGTGTCTTGACCCCGATGTTTCTTTGCGCCGCAATCTTCTCCATCGGTGTTACCTGCAACTTCTCGACAGAATGGATTCCCATCCGATGTAACACATTGCTCGCGCGAACCGATAAATGCAGCCGTTCGATAGAGATTTCCGCCATACCCTTCCCCCGTGATGATATCGCTTCTCCGTAAAAGTTCGCCCCGTCATTTCAATGTTATTTTATTTACTATAACACAGTTCTTCTCGCTTTTTAAGTCCCGAATACAACAAAAACAGCATGCCCGCAAGCATGCTGTTTCTTAATTTTAAAAGGTACGCAAACGCGCACGGAAGTCCGGCCGCGTTGCCGTCAAGCCTCCGGCAAATCGCGAAAATATGCGGTACAGGGATAGCCACCGAGTGTCGTCTTAAGTCCGATGGCACGGTAAAAAGCATTCGAGACCGCATCTTCCGCGTCCGTAATCAGGAGAAACTGCCGCACACCGGCGAAACGTTCCGAAACCTGTCGCATGAGCGCCCACCCTATGCCCTTTCTCTGCAGGGCGGGTCTTACAATCAAGTCCTGCACATAGAGTATGTGCTCCCCGTCGCCGACGCAGCGAACAAAGCCGACCAAAGCGCCGTCTTCAAAAGCGCCCAGCAAAAAGAGGGAGCGCTCCAGTGCTCTCCGCAACTTATCCTCATCTCCCAGATAACTTGTCCAGCCGCAGGCCGCGTAGATTTCCTGCACTTCCGCCAGGCATTCCGCGCCGAATTCCCGATATGTCAGCATAAAGAGCACCTCCGTTAACAAACCTTCCGTCCGTTTTCGCAGTCACACAAACTACACCGCAAGCCACACGACGCTTGATTCCAGTATAACACGGAGAAGGGTGCTGCGATATCGCAGCACCCTTGTAAAATGCCGGTGCAGAGTCTCCTTATTTGTTCCGGTTATTCCTCCCAGAACAGTTCGTCGAGGGTCTTATCCAGCGCGCGGCAAATCGCGAGACAAAGTCGTATGGTCGGGTTATAATCCCCCCTTCTCGATTGCGTTGACGGTCTGACGACTCACACCGATTAGATCCGCGAGCTGCTGCTGCGATAAATCTTTTGCCGCGCGCGCGGCTTTCAGGCGCAGATTCTTCATTGCTCCTCCTCCCGGCGGTTCATCACGTACTTGATACACTGCAATAAAAGCATACCCAAAAAGAAGATGCCGAGCAACAGCGGGAGCAGGGCAGGCGCCGAATAACGTCCGTTGGTTCTGAGCCCGCCGTCCAGTATTTGATTGCGGCTCTGCAGAAGCGAAAGCAAAGCCATGACAAGCCAGAAGATCAGCACGCGCTTTTCCTTTTTCTCCCCGCGGAAGCTCCAATAGGCGTCGTGAAAGAGGCAATAGCCAAAGAGCACCAGCCCCGATAACAGCAAAATCGCAATCGGGATGACCCCCGGCGACACAAAGCGCTCCGTCTGCTCCTCAAAGCCCGCATAGAGCATGAGCAGCGCAATCAGGGTCATATAGGCATACTGAAAGCCTTGGCCGCGCGCAATCAGCTGGCGCTCATCGTAGACCACAGCCCCTTCCCGATTCCGCTTGCACTTCAGAAAATAGGGCAGCACGCCTACCCCAAGCATACCGCAAAGCATCCCGACATAATAATAACTCATTTCCCTGTCCTCCTCTCAAAATATAAGCGACACAATGTCGTCTATATATTACATACTCAGGATAGCACCACATTTTATTTGTGTCAAGTATATATTACTTTTTGCCATCAAAAGTTTATAGGGCAGCAAAAGCTCACCACGTAGCTCGGCCTCGATCCTTCCGAAGAATCACGATGTAAGGTCATTTATAGTTCAAGTTCCGGGGATAAGGAACTTTTGAACACTTGTCAATTATATATTACCGTTTGTTTTTCCTGTATTCAGCCTTGTTTTCTTTCGAAATACCCCCTATACTGTTTCGGAAGCTTTTTAGAATAAACGATCGGAGAGGAGCTCCCATGTCTGTCACCAGCGTTAATCAAAAGCTCGCCACGGAGCTTGGACTCAGCTACGACCGCGAGAGCGGCATCGTCGCAGGCATCTACAACGGTTACCACATCGCTTTCATCATGCAGAACAATCTGCGCCAAATCATCGTCTCGGTTTCAACCGGCACAGGTCAAATGCCGGAGAAAGAGGTCTTAAAGCAGGCACACAAGGAGAACAAGAAAGTTCTCTCCAACCCGTCTGTTCAGGCTACCGCGCGACCTATTCCATTCCAAGCGCAATCTCCGACAAAGGCAAGCTCGAGCGGAGCGCCGCCGCTGCCGCGGTGCTCACCGAATTCCTCAAGGCAAACTGCCTCCGCGACTGCAGTGAGCTGAGCGGCCGCCCGGATGAAAGCAGCTGCTACTATGTGAGCGGCGGTCTCCGCTTCCTGACCCGTGATGAATACGACACGGAGCGCAATCGCGCCCAGTCCTCCTTTAATGAACAGAATAGTAAGCGCGGCAACCCGATTGCCGGTATTGTCGGCGCCTTAATCGGAAGTTTCGCAGGTCTAGTTGTAATGGTGCTGATCGGTCAGCTCGGCTATGTCTCCCCCTGGACGGGCCTGGTCATGGGTGTCTGCGTCGCAAAGGGCTATGAGCTGCTCTCCGGCAAGTTCGATACCGTCGGCCTTGTGTGCAGTATTCTCATCATGGTCGGTATGACCTACCTCGGCAATCAGCTCGACTGGGCAATCACGATTGCGCGCGCCTACGAGGCAAATGTCTTCGATGCGTTCCCGGTCGTCAACGAGGTGGTCAAGGCGAACGAACTGCTTCCGGTCTACTACCGCAATCTGGCCCTCTACTACTTCGCGATGCTCTGCGGTGCGCTTCCGACCATCTACGGCCTCATGAAGAACCGGCAGCTTCTCAATGTCTCCTACCCGATCGGACCGGAGGCACACGAATCTGTGGTCTATGTCTCCTCCGAGAATGGCACGGATTCCGAATAAGCAAAACCCACAGCCGAAAACAGCACAAAAAGCAGCGCCCGCATTTGCGGATGCTGCTTTTTATTTTTCGTTGATTCACTGCCTTTATCTTTCAGCCGAACTTCTGTCCGCGCATTTCTCCCTTTACTTTCCCGGCGCACTCAGTTCCCGCAAGACTTCCCCGATGTCACCGTCGATACATATGCTTCGATCCGAGAGCTCCGAAGGACAAAAGGCTTCCCCGTAGTTTATGCAGACGTAGCGCGACGCCGGGTTGGAGAGCGCGTAAGCCCAGAAAGGATATTTGATGATGACCGGCGTGTTTGCGCCGACTCCGAGTTCCAGATAGAGGACCGGAAGCTTTTCATGGCGGCGCAGGAAGTCCGCATACGCGAGTGAAGCTCGCTTCCAGCCCACATCTTCCACAAAGCTCTCATCGGCGCGAAGATTCATACTGACCGCTGCCCCTGTTTCCGGCACGGTGGGAAGCAGCTCCTTCGGAAGACGCAGCTTTAAAACTCCCGTCTCCGGCACTTGAAAGCTTCCGCCCGCGTCCCGGACAAAGCCCTGCGCTTCCATGGCGCGAAGCACCCAAGCCTCGTTGTCATAGGTGTTCCGATCCGCAGGATCCAAGCTCTGAAAGAGACCATAATCCCCCTGGGTGTAAAAGAGCCGTTTTTTATCGAAGCCCGCCCGCTGAAATTGATGGTCCACATTGGTCGTTATCACAAAGTAGTCTTTGTTCCGAAGAAGCGAAAGCAACTCCCGGTACACTGTCTTCGGCGGCTCAACATAACGGTTAAGTAAATGTGGCGCGCCCACCAGGCCCAGCGTGTCTCCTCATCCGGGAAGGGATAAAAACCGCCGCTGTACATATCACTTATGCCGAAGCGCTCCGCAAAGTCATAGAAGTAGCGCCGAAAGCGCTCACCGCTGTATGTAAGGCCCGCAGAAGTCGAGAGTCCCGCGCCCGCGCCGATGATTACGCTCTCGCTCGTTCGGAGCACTTCTGCCAGCGCTTGAAGCTGCGCCTTCCGACTTCCGCTTCCGCCAACGTAACGCTGAAAACCGTGGACCGCGCGCAGGCCTTTCTCAATGCTCTCTTGATAGCCGTTCGGCTGTCCCTCATAAAATTGCTTCATAGTACTCCTTATCCCTATCCCGAAACACGTTGAAAATAACACGCTCTATCTCGCCGGGATTTTCCGTGAGCCAAGATTGCACCGTTTCCACCGCGATTTCGGCCGCCCGCTTCCCCGGAAAATGAAAGACACCGGTCGAGAGGCAACAAAAGGCAAGACTTTTTAACCCCTCATCCGCCGCGAGTGAGAGCACATTGCGGTAGCAGCTCGCCAGTTCCTCTTCGTGCTGTCTTTGTGAGCGCACCCGATACAATGGGCCCCACGACATGAATCACCTTCTTTGCGGGAAGGTTATAGGCATCTGTGAGCATCGGCAATGCGGTCGGCTGCTCATAGTCTCGCCCGTACTGAATGCGCAGGCGGTCCATCTGCCGCTTACAGTCCGCCCGCAGTTCAACGCCCGCCGCCGTATGAATGCAGTTATCGATGCAGCTGTGCATCGGAATAAAACATCCCAGCATCTCCGAATTTGCCGCATTGACAATCGCATCGACCGCGAGGCGGGTGATGTCCCCCTGCCAGAGCACCGTCTGCTTTGCCGCGGGCTTTTTACTGCCCAACGTTTCCGATACCGGCCGCAGTGCGTTTCCGTCCACAATGCCCTTCTCTTCCGTGTCTTCTCGCAAATACGCGTCCTGCGTTTCCCGTATCTCCTCCGGCAGCGGCCGCGGCATGCGCACATTCATCAACGAACGCAGTAAGTTTCGCCTCTCTCCCCGGCGCTCCGGTATCTCCAAGTGACAGTAGTCCGCCGACTCCCCGATGAAATATGTGAGCAGTGCGTTCAAACGCGCTTCCTGTTGCTTCGGTCCCATGGCTCTCACCTCCCTGTTGCTGTCAGTGTAATACAACGCTATTGTAATGACAATAATTACATCAACTGTCGCCTTCCCGCACAACTTTTTTTGCGCACGTGAAGCTAACGCGCCCTTAATCAGCCGTCCCCGACTCGATTCATGCTATCATATAGTACGCAACACAGACTTTCGCCCTCATTTGAACGGAGGTGCACGCTATGCGCAAAACCGCTTCGCTTTTTTTTCTCGCTTCTTCTTCCGCTCCTTTATGCTCTGCCTAATCTGCCTGCAGCCTTTTTCGCCCCGAACCCGCCGCCAATTCGAAGCCCTACGGCGTATTCATAGGGCTCGAGACCGCGGACCTAAAAACGCCTTCGCCCCTACCGCACGGTCGTGATTGAGCCGAGCAGCTTTTCCGCAGAGCAAATCAAAGCGTTGCAAGCCGAGGGAAAAAGCGTCTACGGCTACTTAAACTTAGGTTCCATCGAGAACTACCGCCCCTATTACGAACGCTTTGCAACTATCACCCTCGCCCCCTATGAAAACTGGCCCGAGGAGCGCTGGGTGGATGTCTCTTCCCCCGTTTGGCAGACCTTTGTGGTCAATGAACTCGGCGCCGCATATGCCGCACTCGGGCTGGACGGCTTCTTCCTCGACAACTGCGATGTCTACGCGCTCTACCCGCGCGAAGATATCTTTAACGGGCTCACGACCATGCTCCGCGGCCTGAGCCGCTACCAAAAGCCCTGCATCATAAACGGCGGCGATGTCTTTGTGAGCGCCTGCATGGAAAACGGCACTGCCCGGACGCTCTTTGACGGCGTAAACCAGGAGAGCGTCTTTACGAAAATCGACTTTGCAAAAAACCGCTATGCCGCGCAGGATGCCGAGACCCGCGCCTATTACCTGGACTACCTGACGCGCGCCAAAGAGGCGGGACTCAAGGTCTATCTCCTCGAATACCGCCCCACCACAAAGCTTGCGGCGGAAATACAAGACTACTGTGAGAAG